>Ga0255211_1000447_pt1 | contig 14829 bp, 10 predicted proteins | sample Miss_Yuk_RepB_8d_FD_183036 | JGI IMG/M metagenome (GOLD analysis project Ga0255211, IMG submission 183036) | Freshwater microbial communities from Mississippi River, Louisiana, United States - Miss_Yuk_RepB_8d | ecosystem: Environmental > Aquatic > Freshwater > River | place: USA: Louisiana...
TGACCAACCCCGATGTGCTCATCCTGGACGAGGCCACCGAAGGCCTGGCCCCGCTGATCGCCCGCGAAATCTGGCGCATCTGCAGCGTCATCAAGGACAGCGGCATCAGCTCCATCATCGTGGACAAGAACTGGAAACACGTCACCCAGATCACCGACCGCAACGTCATTCTGGTCAAGGGCGAAGTCGTGTTCGAGGGCACGTCCGACGCGCTGCACACTGACCCCAGCGTGCTGGAACAACACCTGGGCGTCTGAGGATCGAATGATCTCCATTTTTTCGACAAACTTTTAGTCTTGCACGGACGACCAGAATGAAGCTCTACAACTTTTGGCGCAGCGGAACTTCTCACCGCACGCGCATCGCGCTCAACCTCAAAGGCTTGTCCGTTGAATACGTCGCTGTGCATCTTGGCAAGGAAGAGCATCTCAAAGACGAATTCAAGATGGTCAATCCGCAACAACTGGTGCCTGCTTTGGATACCGGCAGCGAGGTACTCCTCCAGTCGCCAGCCATCATCGAGTGGCTGGAGGAAAGGTTCCCAACACCCGCACTGTTGCCGCATGATCCACAGCGGCGCGCTCAAGTGCGCGCATTGGCTGCCATCGTTGGATGCGACATCCACCCGGTCAACAACCGCCGCATCCTTGAATACCTGCGAAAACTATTCGGTGCGAATGACGAGGCTATCAACCAATGGTGTGGCACTTGGATCGGTGCTGGCTTTGATGCCTATGAAGCTTTATTGAACGCCGACAGCCTGCGTGGACGCTTCAGCCATGGTGACACGCCCACCGTCGCCGACTGCTATCTGATTCCGCAAATCGAAAGCGCACGAAGGTTCAATGTAGATCTGACGAAATGGCCACTGATCATGAACGTGGAGAAGGCGTGCATGGAACTGGACGCGTTTCGCATGGCGGCACCCGCCGCACAGCCAGACGCGACATGACAGCCTTCCGCGATCTCGCCACCTTGAGAATTATTGTTGATCGATCACATTCTCAGGTGCGTAACGTTCGGTAACAGTCGCAGGTCCTTTGATTCGAGCCACTTCATGAATTCGCCATTCATCATGAGCCAAGAAGACCGCGTGATGTTGGCGCGCAGAAAGTATTTTGAAGAGGGAATTCTGCCTACGGGGATTGTGAGCGACTCCATTTTTCAATCATGGACGCGCTGCCACCGTGCGAATCAAAGACCACAGGAAAAAATTGAGTTTCAGCCTGTATCGGCCAGTAGAAGCCACTTGGCATTGCAGAAAAATTGGAAACTGCACGAGGCATGGCAATGTGAACTTCCATCGTTGTGGAGCGCCTTGGGCTCTGCCAATTGCTCAGCCATCCTGACCGATGCGTCGGGCGTTTTGATCGGTGCAACACCGGCATCTCAGCACGATCAAAAAATCATTTCGATAGCCCACAGGGTGGGTGTGAACCTCTCTGAAGAGCATGTGGGCACCACCGCCCCAGGCATTGTGGCCAGAACTGGCAAGCAGGCCTGTGTGCTCGGAGGAGAACACTACTACGACTCGGTGAAGTCGATGTACTGCACCGCAGCGCCCATTCGTAACATTCATGGGCAATTGGCAGGGATCCTCGATATCTCCAGCGAGGGCAGCCCATTCAAATTTGATCCCTCGGCAGTTGTCGGACTTTATGCTGCCTCGATTGAAAATCGCTTGCTGGCAGCTCAGTCGAACGAACATTTGGTTGTTTACTTCCAATTTGTACCCACGATCCTCGACACCCCTATGGTCGGTATGCTTGGCCTTGATCACACGGGAAAACTTGTGTGGGTCAACTCAATCGCCAGCAATCTCTTGGGCATTCAGCACGCACAAGAACACCGGCCATCGCTATGGGTAGAAGACATCTTCGATATCAATTTCTCTAATTTGGCTTCATTGGCCGGTGCTGGACTGAAAACTTTACGCTTGCGCAGCGGACTGCAAATTTACATGCGCTGTGATTTCTATCTGAATGGCCGCGCACATCTGGAAATCTCCAGTCCAATGCATTGCGACTCGGAGTATGGCGACATAGCTCTTGGCCAAACTATCCCGACTGAAACAATTGCATCTCCTTCAATCAACGCTGAAGCATTGATAGAAAAGGCCGCCAGTTTGAAACAAGCTGATGCCGATTTGATCCAGAAGGTTCTCAGGGAGTGCAAAGGCAATGTCTCACAAGTGGCGAAATTGCTCAAAGTCTCTCGTGGACTGATATACAGGCGGATGACAGCACTTGGCATTGACCCCAAAGACTTCAAAACGTAAGCGCTGCTCGCGCTGATCTACCGCCTCTGCGAATTCAGCGGTTGAAATAACGCTTTACCCGAGGGACGAAGCTGTAGTACGTCCAAAGCTCTCTACCCCCAGCTCGATCCTGTTGCCAGCCCACCGGGCTGTTCTGTCTTGGAACAATTTGGACTAGGGGAAATCCCGATATACGAAGAATTCCAACGAATTCCTAAAGTCGCTGCCTGTGGCTATTGGAGCGATGCGCTCCTCCAGAGGAGACATATTCGTCATCGACCAACAGGAATTCAAAATGACCCAACATATCGACACATACAGCGAACCCAACGACGGCTTGCTTGAACGATTGGAGCGTGCACTGATTGCTGGTCGCCTCGATCGCCGTGGCTTCATGCGCGCGGCTGCTGCGACCGGCTTTGGCCTAACTGGCTTAGGTGTTTTGGCCGACGAGCTGGATGCGGTTCGTGCCAACCAAAAGGAGCGCGGTGCCAACCTCAAAGCATCCTACGATTACGTGGTGGTTGGCACGGGTACAGCAGCCTGCGCCCTGGTGGGCAGGCTTGCAACACGCAAAGACGCTTCCATTCTCATGATCGAGGCAGGCGACTGGGACACCGCCCCATCCGTTCAAGATCCCAGTGTCTGGTTCACCAATCTGGGAACAGAACGTGATTGGGGTGACGTAGCGATCGCATCCCCCAGCACCAATAACCGCGCCATTCCAGAGCACATGGCCCGCGTGGTGGGTGGTGGCAGCAGCATCAACGCCACCATTTGGGCCCGACCCTTCAAAGACGATCTGGACCACTGGGCCAGCGTCAGCGGTGACAAGGACTGGAACTACGAATCAGGTTTGGCAATTTTTCGCCGGGTTGAAAACTGGCAAGGCAAGGCTGACGAGAGGTATCGCGGCAAAGGCGGCCCCGTTTGGTGTCAGCCAGCCCACAACCCACACCCCCTCGCACCGGCAATGCTCCAAGCCTGCAAATCACTGGGATACACCGTATTCGAGGATCAAAACGGAAAACGCGAAGAAGGTAATGTCGGATTTGCCCTGATGAATCAAATCATCCGGGAAGGCCGCCGCCAGAACATGGCCCGCTCCTACCTCTATCCGGTTCTTTCTCGCCCCAATGTGACGGTCATCGTCAATACCCATGTAGATCGACTGGTGCTCTCTGGTACCAAAGTCACAGGCGTGCAAATCAATCGCGGTGGCACACAAAGTGTGGTGGGTGCAAACACCGAAGTGATTCTGTGCTCGGGTGGCATCAACACACCGAAGCTGCTCATGCTCAGCGGCATCGGTGATGACGCTCAACTTCGTCAACATGGCATCAAGACCGTTGTTAACGCAACAGAGGTCGGTAAGAACTTCCAGGATCACCTGCTGCACGGTGGCTGCATCTTTGAACCCAAAGAGCACATTCCTCACCGCAACAGCGCTGCCAACGCCGCTGGTTTCCTAAAGAGCAAAGCCTCCTTGGCTTCTCCTGATGTCAACATCGTACAAATTGAACTGCCCTACGCCTCGGATGTGGTGGCCAAACAGTACACCCCACCCAACACGAGCTGGGCTTTGTGCGCAGGTCTGGTGGCACCCAAGAGCCGTGGCGAGATCAAATTGCGCTCCGCCGATCCCAAAGACCGCCCGGTGGTGGATGCTCGCTTCCTCAGCCATCCAGACGATGTGAAAGCACTGGCTTATGGCATCGAGGTGAGCCGAGAAATTGCCAACTCAGCGGCGATGAAAGACTTCGTCAAGCGTGAAGTCGCACCCGGCAAGAAACTGCAGGGTAAAGAAATGGAAGACTTTGTGCGCAACGGAGCTACGACCTACTTCCACCAGTCCGGCACATGCCGCATGGGCAAAGACAGCAAAGCAGTTGTTGACTCGAAACTGCGCGTCAATGGCGTGCAAGGTCTGCGCATCGCCGACAGCTCCATCATGCCCCGCATCGCTGGCGTTGCCACCATGGCCACTTGCGTTCTGATCGGTGAGCGGATGGCCGACATCTTGACCGCAAAAGCTTGAGAACGACGTTAATACGGCTCAACACTATGCTGAATTTAATCAAAAGCTTCTTTATCAACCACCAACCTGAGGAGTCTGCTCTCATGAAAGCCCAATTGCTCATCGACAACCAGTGGGTCAATGCCGAAAACGATGCAAAATTTGAGCGTCGTCATCCCGTCAGCAATGCCTTGGTTACCGAGGCTTCTTCGGCCAGCGTGGCCGATGCCAAAAAAGCCGCCGAGTCAGCACACGCCGCATTCAAGGCCTGGCGCAATTCGCCCCCCAGCGAGCGTCGTCGTTTGCTGCTGAAAGCTGCTGACATTCTGGAATCGAAAACCCCGCAGTTCATCGAAATCATGGCTGCCGAAGTGGGCGCCTCGCCCCTCTGGGCTGGTTTCAACGTTCATCTGGCTGCCAACGTCTTCCGCGAAGCAGCTGCTTTGGCCACTCAGATTCAAGGCGAGACCATCCCAACCGACAAGCCCGGAGCACTTTCGATGACATTGCGCCAACCGGTTGGCGTCATCCTGAGCATCGCGCCCTGGAACGGCACGGTGGTTCTGGCGGCCCGCGCGATCGCCTATCCTTTGGTATGTGGCAACAGCGTGGTGTTCCGTGGCTCTGAAGCCAGCCCGCGCACGCACGCTTTGGTCTCTGAAGCGCTGGTGGAAGCCGGATTCCCTGCGGGTGTGCTCAATTACCTGAGCAACTCTCCACAATCCGCACCGGAAGTGGTCGATGCATTGATTGCCCACAAAGCCATTCGCCGCATCAACTTCACGGGTTCCACCCGCGTGGGTCGTATCGTGGCTGAAAAAGCGGCCAAGCAGCTCAAGCGTTGCTTGCTTGAACTGGGCGGAAAGTCACCTTTGGTGGTGTTGGATGATGCGAATGTCGATGAGGCAGTCAAGGCCGCTGTTTTCGGCTCGTTCCTGTACCAAGGTCAAATTTGCATGTCGACCGAACGCTTGATCGTGGACGAAAAAGTCGCTGACGAATTCGTGGCGAAGTTTGCTGCCCGTGCCAAAGAATTGGTTGCCGGTGATCCAGCCGTCAATCCTGCATGTATCGTGGGCCCGATGATCAATCCTTCCTCCGGCGCCCGCATCAACGACATGCTGCAAGATGCACTGAACAAAGGAGCCAAGGTGGTTTGTGGTGGCGTTGCCGACGGCGCCGTGATGCCCGCCACTATCCTGGATCATGTCAACTCCAGCATGAAGATTTACGACGAAGAAACCTTCGGCCCGATCACCGTGGTGGTTCGTGTCAAGAGCGCGCAAGAGGCGATTGCGGTCGCAAACGACAGCGCTTATGGCCTCTCTTCCGGCGTATTCGGCCGTGATGTGAACCGTGCACTCGCAGTGGCCATGGAATTGGAATACGGCTCTGTGCACGTGAATGGCTCTACCGTTCAGAACGAGGCTCAAGCCCCTTATGGCGGCACCAAGGACAGCGGCTACGGCCGTTTCGATGGACGAGCCGTCATTGACGAGTTCACCGAACTCAAGTGGCTGACCATTGAACCTCAAGAGCAGCAGTACCCATTCTGATTGACGTCAATCTCTGGTCAATACAAGGCGGCCTATGGTCGCCTTGTTTCGTTAGACATTCAAGTACTTGCCTGAACGTCATAAAAAATGGGCTGCAGCAACACACTGCAGCCCATTTTTATTGCTGCAGCGACAGTCGTTTTACTGATTGCCAGAAAGAAGGGGTATTCACTGAAAATTCCTGGCCGCGAAAGACTGCCGCTTGTGGTTGCTGCGCTCAGCTACATGTTCGTCTGGCATATCGCCAGCACTTATGCGGCAATTCTGTTGCCTTCAGGACAAGCCGCATTGCTGGGGTTCACCATGCCAATTTGGACGATGTTGCTTTCATGGTTGGCCCTTGGCGAAAGGCCTTCCCTCCGGCTCTTTGTGGCCGTAGCGCTGGCTGCCTTAGGTGTGGGTGTTCTGGCTGCAGGCGCTTGGGAGGCGTATGCTTCGGCTCCCTTGGGCTTTTTATGCGGCCTTAGCGCCGCCATGGGTTGGGCCATTGGGACATTGGTGATACACCGCGCCCAGCTCACAACACCATCGATCGTCGCCACCGGCTGGCAACTCATGATTGCTGGCATTCCTGTCAGCGCGATAGCGCTGATTCACGGCAGAGGTGAATTTTTCATTCCCCACTGGACTACTGCACTTGTTATCGGATACATCACCTTGATACCCATGAGCTTAGGCAATATCGCATGGTTTCAGATCGCAAGTAATTTGCCAGCAACAGTCTCTGGCATAACGACGGTCATGATTCCAATCGTGGCCATGGTCACAGGCGCGATATTTTTTGACGAACCGTTTGGCATAGTGCAAATGTTTGCAATGGCCAGTTCAGCTTGTGCTGTTGCCATTGCTCTCAGCAACAGGCGGTGAGGCTCACTTTTAAAGACTACTGAAGGTGATCATTAGCCCAAATATCGGCCCCCTACTCCCAATTCCCACACAACACATTGAGCAAGGCGCCTCGTGGACTTTAAAAAAAGAATCCTAATTGCGTACGCATATTCCGTATCCTTTGAGCAAGCAATCACCATAAACCATAAGCACTTATTGTACGGTTTTGTGTTTTTTGCCAATATTGGGTAGGCAGTGTGTCAAAAGGAAAGGGTGTCTGGAGAACTCTCGTAAGTCCTTGATTTATAAGGACTGGACTTGTGGACACGGCATTCTCCTGTCCACGAGAAATGGAGAATAGAGAGCAAAATTTCCTGAAAAACGGTGTTTTTTAGGGTCGCCACTAAGGTCCGTGTCCACGAGCCAAAATGGCGAAAACCCCGCAGAGACTGGGCCTCAGCGGGGTTTCCAAAAAGTGAGAGAGTGTTTTTCTCACAAAGCATATGGTGGAGCTGGGGGGATTTGAACCCCCGTCCACAAGCCTTCTTCGCGCAGTTCTACATGTGTAGTCGTCTGTTTTGAGTCTCGCCAGCTGCGCCGCGCAGCGACACGCTACGCAACCGGCCAGTACCCTTGAATCTCACACCAGCCCAAGGTACCCGGGTTGATGCCAGCCGATATGAATTCCCTTGCAGCCTGGAAGTCTTGCGACCCCCTTGCCCAGCCTATCGGCCAACTGTTGCAAGGCTCACCGGATTAAGCGGCGAGTGCGAAACGTTCGTCGTTTGCAGTTAGTTTTTTTCTGCGGTTTTACGAGGTGACAGAACCTCGACATGCCCTGCTGCGTGCCCGAACCCATGTCGAAACCAATGCAGCCCCAGAACGCCTATTTTAGGTGCTACGCAGGTATTTCAAGAGGGTTGGGGGTGCATCAATGTGTAAATGCGCATTCCAGCGCGACACGTCGGTCTGCTGACCCAGGTAGCCATAGGTGGCCGCCACGGTCCCCATGCCGGCGGCAAGCCCTGCGACGATGTCGCGTTCGTCATCCCCCACATAGACGCAGCGTGCCGGATCCACCCCCAGCCGCCGGGCGGCTTCAAACAAGGGTTCGGGATGGGGTTTGGCGTGTGGCGTGGTGTCGCCGCTGACGATGGCGCCTGCCGTGGCAAACAACGGCATGGCGGCCGTCAGCGGGTCGGTAAAGCGACTGGACTTGTTGGTCACCACGCCCCAGGGCAGGCCTGCCTGGACGATGGCCGCGATCATGTCGGGCACGCCGTCAAAAATGACTGTGCGCTCGGTCATGGCATTTTCGTAGTTGACGAAAAACTCCTCGCGGTAGGCCATGAACTCGGGGTGCTCGGGTGTCATGCCAAATGCGATGCCCAGCATGCCGCGGGCACCGGCGCCCGCCATGGGGCGGTAGTGCTCCAGCGGCAGCGATGGAAGGCCACGCTCGGTGCGCATCTTGTCAGCAGCAGCACCCAGGTCAGGGGCACTGTCGATCAGCGTACCGTCCAGATCAAAAAGAACGGCTTGAACATCGGTGAACAGGCTCATGCGTTTTTGCGGCAAGCCAGCAGGTAGTTCACGCTCGTGTCCTGGCTGAGCCAGTAGCGTTTGCTGAGCGGGTTGTATTCCATGCCCTTGAAACCCTGCAGGTCCAGGCCCGCGTCACGCGCCCACTGCGAAAGCTCGCTGGGTTTGATCATGCGGGCATATTCGTGCGTGCCTTTGGGCAGCAACTTGAGCACGTATTCGGCCCCGACAATCGCAAACAGGAAGGATTTGGGGTTGCGGTTGAGTGTCGAGAAAAACACCCAGCCCCCGGGTTTGACCAGCTTGGCGCAGGCCTGAACCACCGAGGCGGGTTCGGGCACGTGCTCGAGCATTTCCATGCAGGTCACCACATCGAATTGCCCAGCCTGCTCGGCAGCCAATGCTTCGGCACTGACTTCGCGGTATTGAACGCCAGAGGTGCCCGCTTCCAGCGCATGCAACTGGGCGACTTTCAGGGATTTGGTCGCCAGGTCAATGCCCAGCACGTCAGCCCCTTTGCGGGCCATGGCGTCGGCCAGAATGCCACCACCGCAGCCCACATCGACCACCTTCTTGCCCGTCAGGTTCACCAGACCATGGATCCATTCCAGGCGCAGCGGGTTGATCTGGTGCAACGGTCTGAACTCACTCTCGGGATCCCACCAACGGTGGGCCAGATCAGAAAACTTGGCCAGTTCGGCCGGATCGACATTGGTGTTGCTCATGCAGCGATTGTGGTCCAGACAACAAAAAGAAAGCGATTTCAGACATGAAAAAAGCCCCGTTGCCGGGGCTTTTTCGATTCACCTTGAGTGAAATCAGTTGGCGCGGGTACCGACCACTTCGATTTCCACGCGGCGGTTCTTGGCGCGGCCTTCTTTGGTCTTGTTGTCGGCCACGGGCTGCTTCTCGCCCTTGCCTTCGGTGTACACGCGGTTCTTTTCGATGCCCTTGGACACCAGGTAAGCCTTCACGGCTTCAGCGCGGCGCACGGACAGCTTCTGGTTGTAGGCATCGGCACCCACGGAGTCGGTGTGACCCACGGCGATGATCACTTCCAGGTTGATGCCCTTGACCTTGCCAACCAGATCGTCGAGCTTGGCTTTGCCTTCGGTCTTCAGGACAGCTTTGTCGAAGTCAAAGAAGGCGTCAGCAGCGTAGGTCACCTTGGTGGCAGCAGCCGGGGCAGGGGCAGGAGCGGGCGCAGCCTTGGGGGCGGCAGCAGGTGCAGCAGCAGCCGGAGCAGCCTTGGGGGCCACGATGGCGCCATCGCAGCCAGCGGCAGCGGTGGCAGGCGTCCAGTTGGCATCGCGCCAGCACAGTTCGTTGGTGCCGTTTTTCCACACCAGATCGCCGGTGCCGTTGCGCCAGTTGTCAACGGATTGGGCGCCAGCGGCGGAAGCGAGAGCTGCGGAGGCAATCAACATCGCCACTTTATTGAGTTTCTTCATGGTCTTCCTCATGTGAGATTAAGCCGCAGCCGCGCTGCGAAAAAACAACGGCCAGGTGACCTTCACCCGAAACGTTCAAATTATTGTGCCACATCGTTACTGGCCGATTGACAAACACCGGACAGACAGCGAACGGACTTACAGGAATTAACACCTTGTGTTGCTTCTATGCGACACCGTATTGACTCTAAAATGATCCGTTTATCCAGCGATCAACCCGTATCCCATGACCCAGTTCGCCAAAGAAACGCTGCCCATCAGCCTTGAAGAGGAAATGCGCCGCAGCTACCTTGACTACGCCATGAGCGTGATCGTGGGGCGCGCTCTGCCCGACGCCCGGGATGGCTTGAAGCCCGTCCACCGTCGCGTGCTTTATGCCATGCACGAGCTCAACAATGACTGGAACCGGCCTTACAAGAAATCGGCCCGTATCGTCGGTGACGTGATCGGTAAATACCACCCGCACGGCGACAGCGCGGTGTACGACACCATCGTGCGCATGGCGCAGGATTTTTCGCTGCGCCACATGCTGGTGGACGGCCAGGGCAACTTCGGCTCGGTCGACGGCGACAACGCCGCCGCCATGCGGTACACCGAAATCCGCATGTCCAAGATCGCGCATGAGATGCTCGCGGACATCGACAAGGAGACGGTGGACTACGGCCCCAACTACGACGGTTCCGAAAAAGAACCGCTGGTGATGCCCACCCGCCTGCCCAACCTGCTGGTCAACGGCTCGGGCGGCATCGCGGTGGGCATGGCCACCAACATCCCGCCACACAACCTCAACGAGGTGGTCGACGCCTGCCTGCACCTGCTGCGCAACCCGGAAGCCTCCATCGACGAACTGATGGAGATCATCCCGGCGCCGGACTTTCCGACGGGCGGCATCATTTATGGCATCACCGGCGTGAAGGACGGTTACCGCACCGGCCGCGGCCGCGTGGTCATGCGCGCCAAGTGCCACTTTGAAGACATCGACAAGGGCCAGCGCCAGGCGATCATCGTTGACGAGATCCCCTACCAGGTCAACAAGAAGAGCCTGCTCGAGCGCATCGCCGAGCTGGTGCACGAGAAAAAGATCGAAGGCATCAGCCACATCCAGGACGAATCCGACAAGTCGGGCATGAGGGTGGTGATCGAGCTCAAGCGCGGCGAGGTGCCCGAGGTGGTGCTCAACAACCTGTACAAGCAGACGCAGCTGCAGGACACCTTCGGCATCAACATGGTGGCCCTGATCGACGGCCAGCCCAAGCTGTGCAACCTCAAAGACCTGATCCAGGTCTTCCTGGAGCACCGCCGTGAAGTGGTGACACGCCGCACGGTGTTCAACCTGCGCAAGGCGCGCGACCGCGGCCATGTGCTCGAAGGCCTGGCCGTGGCGCTGGCCAACATCGACGAGTTCATCGCCATCATCCGCAACGCGCCCACGCCGCCAGTCGCCAAGACCGAACTGATGGCCAAGAGCTGGGACAGCCAGCTGGTGCGCACCATGCTCACCCGCGCACGCGAAGACGGCTCCACCGTCAACGCCGACGACTACCGCCCCGAAGGCCTGGAACGCGAGTTCGGCATGGGCCAGGACGGCCTGTACCGTTTGTCCGAAACCCAGGCCCAGGAAATCCTGCAGATGCGTCTGCAGCGCCTCACGGGCCTGGAGCAGGACAAGATCGTCGCCGAGTACAAGGACGTGATGGCCGAGATCGAAGACCTGCTCGACATCCTGGCCAAACCTGAGCGCGTGTCCATCATCATCAGTGACGAACTGGCTTCGGTGCGCCAGGAATTCGGCCAGACCAAGCTGGGCGCCCGCCGCAGCGAGATCGAACACAGCGCGCAGGACCTCTCCACCGAAGACCTGATCGCCCCGACCGACATGGTGGTGACGCTGAGCCACAGCGGTTACATCAAGAGCCAGCCTCTCTCCGAATACCGTTCGCAAAAGCGCGGCGGCCGTGGCAAACAAGCGGCTGCGACCAAAGAAGACGACTGGATCGACCAGCTCTTCATTGCCAACACGCACGACTACCTGCTGTGCTTCTCCAACCGCGGCCGCCTGTACTGGCTCAAGGTCTGGGAAGTGCCGGCCGGTTCGCGCGGTTCGCGCGGCCGCCCCATCGTCAACATGTTCCCGCTGCAGGAAGGCGAGAAGATCAACGTGGTGCTGGCCCTGACCGGCGATGCCCGCAGCTTCCCGCAAGACCGCTTTGTGTTCATGGCCACCTCCATGGGCACGGTCAAGAAGACTTCGCTGGACGAATTCAGCAACCCGCGCAAGGCCGGCATCATTGCTGTCAACCTGGACGAAGGCGACTACCTGATCGGCGCCGCCCTCACCGATGGCAAGCACGACGTGATGCTGTTCAGTGACGGCGGCAAAGCCGTACGCTTTGACGAAAACGATGTGCGCCCACTGGGCCGCAGTGCCCGCGGCGTGCGCGGCATGATGATCGAAGAAGGCCAGAGCGTGATCGCCATGCTGGTGGCCGAAGACGAACAGCAGAGTGTGCTCACGGCCACCGAAAACGGCTACGGCAAGCGCACCAGCATCGTCGAATACACCCGCCACGGCCGTGGCACCAAGGGCATGATCGCCATCCAGCAAAGCGAGCGCAATGGCAAGGTCGTGGCCGCCACGCTGGTGCACGCCGATGACGAGATCATGCTGATCACCGACACCGGCGTGCTGGTGCGCACGCGCGTGGCCGAGATCCGCGAACTGGGCCGCGCCACGCAGGGCGTGACGCTGATCAGCCTGGACGAAGGCGCCAAGCTTTCGGGCCTGCAGCGCATCGTCGAAAACGACGCCAACGAAAAGTCCGAGGACGGCGACGACGCCGCTGCCGAGGCTGCCGAATGACCCGCGCCTGGAACTTCTCGGCCGGCCCGGCCGCCATGCCCGAAGCCGTGCTGCAACAGGCGGCCAGTGAAATGCTGGACTGGCATGGCAGCGGGATGGGCGTGATGGAGATGAGCCATCGCGGCAAGGAGTTCATCAGCATTTACGAACAGGCCGAAGCCGACCTGCGCGAGCTGCTGGCGGTACCGGCGAATTTCCGCATCCTGTTCATGCAAGGCGGCGGCCTGGCCGAAAACGCCATCGTGCCACTGAACCTCTCGCAAGGCGGCGCGATGGATTTCGTGCTGACCGGCAGCTGGAGCCAGAAATCTCACAAGGAAGCCGGCAAGTACGGCAATGCCCGCGTGGCGGCCACGGCGCAGGCCGACGGTTTCACCACCCTGCCCGCCCCCGCCGGTTGGCGAATTGGTGCAGACAGCCGCTATGTGCACATTTGCGGCAACGAAACGATTCACGGCGTCGAATTCCACGAACTGCCGGACCTCAAGGCGCTCGGTTGCGACGCCCCGCTGGTGGTGGATTTTTCCTCGCATGTGGCTTCCCGCCCGGTGGACTGGACGCGCGTGGGTCTGGCCTTTGGCGGCGCCCAGAAGAACCTCGGCCCGGCAGGCCTGACGCTCGTCATCGTGCGCGAAGACCTGATCGGCCGCGCCCTGAGTGTCTGCCCCAGTGCCTTCGATTACAAGCTGGTGGCCGACAACCAGTCGATGTACAACACGCCGCCCACCTACAGCATCTACATCGCAGGGCTGGTGTTCCAGTGGCTCAAGGCACAAACAGAAGGCCAATTGAGCGGCATTGCCGCCATGGAGCAGCGCAACATCGCCAAGGCCGAGTTGCTGTACCGCTACATCGACGGCTCGCAGCTCTATGTCAACAAGGTCGACAAGGCCTGCCGTTCGCGCATGAACGTGCCCTTCTTCCTGCGCGGCGATGACGGTCAGCCGCTGGTCGATCCAGCCCATCCGCGCAACGCCGCTTTCTTGACCGCTGCCAAGGCCGCTGGCCTGCTGCAGCTCAAGGGCCACAAGTCGGTGGGCGGCATGCGCGCGAGCATTTACAACGCCATGCCCATCGAAGGCGTGCAGGCCCTGATCGCCTGCATGCGAGAGTTTGAAGCCAAGGGAGCTTGAGTTTGACGCACCGTCACTGTAGGAGGTCGCCCCTGCGGCCGATGGCTTTCGCGCGCAGGGGCGCGCTCCCACAAACCTGAAGCCTATCCATGAGCCAACAACCCGTTCAATCCCAAGCCCTGGGCGAGCTGCGTGTACAGATCGACGCGCTCGATCGCCAGCTGCTGCAGCTGCTCAACGAGCGCGCCAAGGTCGCCGAAAAAGTCGGCGAGATCAAGCGCGCCGAAGGCTCGCCTTTCTTCCGCCCGGACCGTGTGGCCCAGGTCATCGACAAGATCACTGGCGCCAACCCTGGCCCGCTCAAGAGCGAGCATGTGGCCTCCATCTGGCGAGAGATCATGTCCGCCTGTCTGGCACTCGAAGCGCCACAGCGCGTGGCCGTGCTCGGCCCGCAGGGCACCTTTTGCGAGCAGGCGGCCATCGAGTTTTTCGGCAGCGCCGCCAGCCTGATCTACTGCGCCAACTTCGACGAGGTTTTCCACGCCACCGCCGCAGGCACCGCCCAGTACGGCGTGGTCGGCATGGAGAACTCCACCGAAGGCGTGGTGGCCCGCTCGCTCGATTTGTTCCTGCGCTCGCCCGTGCATGTGGTGGGCGAGGTCAGCCTGCTGGTGCGCCACAACCTGCTGCGCCAAACCCCGGGTGACGAGGGCATCGAAGTCGTGCTGGCCCACCCGCAGGCGCTGGCCCAGTGCCAGGGCTGGCTCAGCCAGCACCTGCCGCTGGCCGAGCGCCGCGCCGTGGCCAGCAACGCCGAAGGTGCGCGCCTGGCCGCGACCAACCCCAAGTGGGCAGCACTGGCCAGCGAACGCGCCGCTGCGCAGTTTGGCCTGCACATCGTGCACCACGCCATCCAGGACGAGGCCTACAACCGCACGCGCTTTGCCGTGATCGCCCTGCCCCAGACCATGGCCACGCCACCCGCTTCCGGCAAGGACTGCACCAGCCTGGTGGTCTCGGTGCCCAACCGTCCGGGCGCGGTGCACGACCTGCTGGTGCCGCTCAAGAAAAACGGCGTGTCCATGACCCGCTTCGAGTCGCGCCCGGCCAAATCGGGCCAGTGGGAGTACTACTTCTACATCGACATCCAGGGCCACATCAGCGAGCCGCATGTGGCCGCTGCACTGCAGGAGCTGCAGGGTCTGTGCGCCTTCTATAAGGTGCTCGGCTCTTATCCGGTATCCG
>Ga0255211_1000452_pt1 | contig 14768 bp, 9 predicted proteins | sample Miss_Yuk_RepB_8d_FD_183036 | JGI IMG/M metagenome (GOLD analysis project Ga0255211, IMG submission 183036) | Freshwater microbial communities from Mississippi River, Louisiana, United States - Miss_Yuk_RepB_8d | ecosystem: Environmental > Aquatic > Freshwater > River | place: USA: Louisiana...
TACAATCAATTTTATGGGGTTGCGCTTGGGGTTGCGCCCCCACACGACGCGGTGCTATCCGGCGGTGCTATCCGGCGGTGCTATCCCGGCTGTGCTATCCGGCGGTGCTATCCGGCGGTGCTATCCGGCTGTGCTATTTCATACCTGTGGTCGTAACATTACCTCATCTTGTTCATCATCTTCAGGCACAACTGTGTTCTCATCAATTATAATGAAGATTTCATTTCGTTCTGGTTGTTGATCTTGCTGTGGTGACTGCTCTTGTTCAGCATACTCATCCGCAATCATTTGAACCGCATTTGTCGTTTGTTCTTCATCATCCTGTGAGCGAGGGTGATATTTCTTCTCATGTCTACGATTGGATCGCTTCACGTAATCCTTCAAATCATAATAATCACGGTCTAGCTCATAATACACATCTTTCTTCAAATCATATACATCTGCTTGAACATTACTAACATCCGTCGAATTTTGTCCAACTTCATCCGTCAAATGTTCCACCGTTTCTTTGACATCAGATAATTCAGAATCCACCATCCCAATACTTTTTTTGAGAGTATCCGCGTTCTCTCGAATCTGCCTTATATCTTCAACCGTGCCAAAATACCGATACGAATGACATTCATTTGATCGCGTAATCAGGTCGATAAGATCATCATTTACACGTTGAACCTGTTGTGCTGTTGTTTTGCTGTCATTCTCAACTTCCTTCGTAATCGCACGAGCAAACTCCTCACGCATATCACCCGCCAGTCGACTGTCGCGTTGAGCCATTTCGTCGCGCAACTCGTCACGCAGCGTATATATTAGATCATACCTTATATCCATTTGTCGCATTACCGCATCTTCGAAATTTTTGATGCGCACATTCAACGCCTCATTCTGCTTTACTGCCGCGTCCAACCTCGCCATCAAATCGTTTTCCCGTTGAACAAATGTATCATAATCACGGTCATACGTATCATTCAGTTCAGTCAACTCTTGTTCGCGGCGAGTATTTTCATCCTGTAAATTCTTTATTTTTGTATCGAATTCGCTTCGAAGGGTCTCGATATACGCAAATATCTCTTCATTTGCGCATGATGAACCGTAATTGATATCTTCTTTCATAGTTTCGCATTTCTTATTCACATATTTCCTTATTTTTCGAACACATTTCGAAAGTGTATTGTTATCTGCGACACTCTTCTGAACAGAATCAACTTCACTCCACATACACTTTATTTCGCCGTATAATTCATCGCTGCGACGCTTTGTTGTTTCGTGTTGTTCTTGGATATTACGTTCCATATCGTCATATTTCTCAAACAACCCCGCGATATTACGCCAAAGCATCGTCTTTTCTTCAGCATCGTAATCACTTTCATTATTTGCGTTTGAGCTCTCAGAAATTGGAACAAGTGGTGGTGGAGGTGACACACATGAACTCGAATTTGTATAATATTTCTGATTGTCCACAGAAAGAGAGACAAGTCTTCCGAACGATGTTTGAGGAGTAGGACGCGACATTACGTTGATGGTGATATATATTACACTAATATTATCGATTTATATTCAATTTTGTAAATTATGTAATACTAATCTAATGTCATCCGCATCGTTTTTTTTAATATCGGATGAATCACCCGAGACGTTTTCGACAACGACGACGACGCCTCAATATACTCGATCATACTCACCAACATCGGATCTCTCGACGCATCACAAATCAAATCTGTAAATTCCGAGAGATTCTTATTCGTTTGTTTGAATCGAATCACCGACGACGTATTATGATCACAACACCAACATATAAACGGCAACGCAAACGCCGAGAGAATACCTCCAAAAATATAATAAGCGTATACATTTGTATCTTCCGCGTATCGTTTCCGACACACACTCATATTTTCTCTCGTTAATACGGTGATTTGGGAATATTTCAGATCCATTACATCTAGTGATTTTACCAATTGATACAAATGAAAAAATGAGTTCTTCGTAAGTTTCTCTCGAACAACGCGTATAAAATTCGCACAGTTGATTTCATTTCCTGAAAAATATGTTTCGATCATCGTATTTATAATACGCGCCCATGCTTCTGTATATGCTTCAAATAACAAAACGTCACCGTGTGGAATACAAAATGAACGACGCAGACGCTCATTCGCATCACGCAGATCAGAGTCAATAAAATCGATATTAAAATTGTGTATTGATTCATGAATGAATACTTTGAACCATTCCTCTGCTCGATATACTACGACTTCACCATGTCTCTCGCAATTGCGCGTTAAACCTGTATTTACATGGATCGCCGAGAGAATCGCTGCGTCACGATCACCATCCACCGATACAGATGGTATTGTCTTTTTAAATGGTGTCATATAAAAATAAATGTCCAATTTTTCAGAACACTCTACATCCGACATTTGTGAAACCATCGATAACCATATGAATACTTTATATGCGTATAATTGATACACCGCGATTTCGGATTTACATAAAAACGATGCGGCAGATAACTTATTACATAAAGACACATGTGACTCGGGGAATGTAATAAAATACAGCGTAAATAATCGCCCTCGAACCGTATGTTGAAATCGAATACAATATTCCGATTTCTCTCGGATATAGCAATATATCTTATAAGGTATGTAACGATGTTTCGCTGCGTCGTCGTCGTCGTCGTCGTCGTCGTCATTGCTACGAACAGCATTCCCACGATACCGCCCGGGCACATTTCTCTCATACTCTTGGTATAATTCCGACAATAATCGTGGATGGGGAAGATCATTCGCAGAATTTCGAACTTCACTCATTTCATAACTTAATTCCTCTCCGCCGTTTCGTGTTCCTTCATTTAACACTGCGAATTGCTTGTATATATCGTATTCTGCCTTACGCAGTAACTCATAAAAATGAGTAAAAAACCGCGTTGTATTTTCTTTATTTTCTCTCATGCGTGTTCGAATAGACCTCTGCGCCAATTTAGAATGATAGTTGCTGGATAGAGCATTTATCGATTCTTGGATATGTTCTGCGTCTTTTTTCAACTCATTTTCTATCCACATGAGATTGTTTTGTGATATTATTATACTATGATATAATAATACTATAATGTTCGATCTTATTATTAAAAAATACTTTAAACCAGGAACACTACATATTTTCGCATTTTCATTCATCGTATTTATTATTTTGAATGTGATCGAAAATGTAATCCATTATAATATTGGTAAATATCACGAGGGAAATACAGGTCGCATCAACAGCGGCGCGAATATCGCCGGGATTCATTTTACAAATCCGTCTCAAACCGACTGGGTGCGTATTGTTGTGATTATGCTTATTTTTGCGGTGCTACAAGGATTCTTCACATCTTATTTCAGCGTCTGTTAGCGTATGTTAGCATTCCCTCCCCCAGTTCGCAGTTTATGACGAACACGCATCAGGTGATGATAAATTTCAGGAGGCGCGCCACGGACATAATGAACTAACTTAGCATTCCGAGTAGCGAGCAGTAGGTCTTTGAGATTCTTATTCTGAGAGAATTTCGCGAACATCGCATTCTCCATCTCTCGTTCACTTCGTCCATGATTGAAAAAATCCGGATCAATCGTAATTCGTGATGGGCGAATGATCGTTCTATGATTCAGTTTGCCACTTTTGCTTCCAGCGGCCTTTGCTAAACCCGGATCCGCTGATAATTGTGAGCGAGAATCAAGAGAGAATTTCAAATAGAATTCGCGGTTATTATTTTTAAATTTACTCGCTTGATAATAATGCTCTACACTTTGCCATGTATGGTTATCAAGCATAAATGGTTCATTCCATGTATTCGCCAACTTACGCCGCCAGTTATCAAACGTCGCCAATCGGTGAAAATGGATTTTCTCAGTCTCCGGTATTTTCTCTCCTGCGCCGCTTCCCGGAAGTGCGTTCGGGTTAGAATTCGAATAAAACTGGAAGACAATATCGGGTGTATATAAGTTCGCAGCATTTCGTGCGCCACTAATCTCTTCTATAAGTTCATCTAAGCTCTCGTTCGGTAGATCATCCACGCGAATCCCTAGCTCTCGCTGAAACAGTTTGAATTGTGGAATCAAGCAAAACGCACCAGACTGAGTTTCAATACATTTTGTTGTCACCAGCAACTTAATATCGTATGGTAATTCGGAAAACGAGAGAACACCGTGTGTTTTGTATGTAATTAACTGATAGGTCGCTATGGATTTTGAAAGTAGTCCATGCCGATTACGTGGAGAACGACCACTGCTCCCGAGCATACCGTCGTTCCGCCCTTTAGATTGACCAGCATTTAAACCGGTTTTTCCTATTAAAATATACGCACTAGGCTCAAATATACCTCGTTTTTGAATGATGGGATCGATTTTTTCATCAGATGAAACACACTGAAGAACATTATCAATATCGCCGGTTTCATACGCATCTCTCGAAAAAACAATAAACTTCATATTCAAAACACGTTCCAATGCTGCGATGGCCCAACCATCAGGCCAATACATCGACGTCATCATTCGCTCTTTCAATTGATCGAGAGAACGAACATCACGCATATAATCATAATTACCTCCCAATAATTTCGTATATTTCATTTCATCATGTTTCTGATTGTGCTCAATCACAAGTTTTTTCGCATTTGCGATCATGAGTTGTTGTTGCGCCCGATCGTGAATCGATGAAATCCTACGTTTAATGTCATTATAATTATTCACCATTTCTCTCGTCTCTCGCATTTGTGTTTTCGAGAGATTATGATACATGGCAAACTTCTCTCGATACTCACGAAATACATCGTCTGTGACCTCGTCGGCGAGTTGCTTACGAAGTTCAAGTATGGTCGTTGTGCGGCCTTGTGTAAGTAGAGCGTCGCGAATCACCGCAAAAAGCGCATCGCTTCCTCCTTCGTTGTCTATAAAGTTAAAATACTTATTACGAAGATACTTTTGGATCCAAAGATCGGTTGATGGATTCGGTTTGTATTGTTTTCTCTCCAACTCGGATTGTTCTTTGGTTTGAAGTGGAAGGATTGATGCGCCTGATAATAAATGTGTCTGACGTGCGTCAAGACCGAATAACGTGGCTGGGTCGGCGTGATGGTTTTCGTCGCTGTCGCTGTCGCCGTCGCTGTCGCTGTCTACGTCATGTTCATTCGTAGGAACGACTGCCATGGTAGGTTTTACGGTCTCTTTTCCGAGAGATTTCTTGATTTCGTTGATTTCTGTAGTCCGTTTTTTAGGATCGTATGATTTAGTAGATGGATCAACCGTAAGCACACCCGACTTTGCGCGAGATTTACGTAGAAGCTCTACATTTACGAATCCATACAATAAAGGCGTTAAACGACTCACATCCAGATCGCCGGATTCATCCATCTTAATTTGGCCGGATGGCATTTCATATACACCAATCTGCTTCATGAATTCCATTTCACTATTGAATAAATAAATCGGAACATAGACTACGTTATACCGTTTCGCGAAATGATAGTTTAATTGTCCGACTCCTATAACAACTTTTTGAGGATCACGTAATAATTGAACTTGAAATAAAGGTGTATTATAGTTAAAATCTTCTTCTTCTAAATGCGAATATTCGTGATAGTTAATATTTGGGTTAAGCTTTGATTTTACCATAATGAAATGAAATGAAATGAAGTGTAATTATTATATACACATAAATAATAATTATACTGTTTCCGCACATTAGAACGACGGTTGTCATCGATACACTAATGTATTCCGAGTTACACACAACGATACATCTATTTCATTCGTAATGAATGTCATTTTAAAACAACGCTCTTTATTTTTATTCAAAACCGTAACTACGCGTTTATACCGATCTACATTATTGTCTGAAGTCCCACCTGCGCCCAAGTGGAGTGCATCCGCCTCGTTTCCATAATCTAGTATCTTGTTATCTTGCCACATGTCAAAAATAGAAAGTAACCCCGGAATATTCATGATTGTAATACCTACATTTCGTCGATGATAATAATTACTTAAAATGATGTCATCTGAGAGACGACAAACCGGATTATCAATCGCTGTATAACGCTTCATATAATCTTCGAAATCTTCGCCAAACGTGTTCAATTTCACACATACCGACCCGTATCCTTCAGCAATCGTCGCAGTATCAAGATGATTTCGTTTTCCATTAAGTCCCATATTCACAAAATCAAAACCAGTCGATGTCCATACATTATTATCATTTGGCGGAATCATACGTTCATATGTCTCTATCATGCGTTTCGGATACGCAATATCGTCATCTAAGTAAATAATACGAGTATTTTCTGGATCATAATTTTTAGTATTATCGGTTCCATCACGAAGATACATGACACTAGGTAAAATTTTTGTAGCAGGACCATAATCCGTATCAATACGATTCACCGTTAGAGATTTACGTATGTATTTCGGCACAATATACCACTCACCAGTTCGCGCAAACTTTTCCGGAATATTCAATAAAAATAAATCAGGTTTTCGCGTTTGATCTAAAATACTATTTATCATTGGTCCGCATTTATTGATACGGGTCGGACTTGTCGTAAATGAGACAATAAACTTCATCGTTACATATTGTTATTCATGGAACTCTATATTCATTTATTTCTTCGTTTTCCCATAAATCTCATCCAACATATCCAAATGCTTAAATATAGTCTTGTTCGTAATACTCGGTTTGCTCTTTATTTTCATCTTTGAAATCTCGGTGATTTGCTCTACTCGGGTATGAAATAATTCCACCGTTTCGGGATCGTTGCTGCTAGGATCTTTTAGGACGACGTGAGCATGTTTCACCATAATATACAAATTCTCCGCGAGCTCGTCGACCTCATTCGTCTTTCCTTCTTGGCGTATATTTGAATACATGAGATCTTGGATTTGTTTCATCAGTGCGAGAACCTGCGATTTCTCCACAATCCCCATTTTCATAAGATTGACGATAAATAACGACATCGCTTTCCGTTTTTCATTTGCCTTATTGATATCACAGAATTTGTCATAATTCTTCTTTGGGTCGCAATACTCAATCGTATCGAATAGCGACATAAATGACGCTAAATTCTCTTCAAATACATTTCTAAAAACCGCGTATTCGGCGTGATCAGTCTCTTTTTCTTTCGCCATTAAATCCTGAAACAAACGCGCATAGATTTCAGAGTAAAACGCATTTGAACTTGCCGTTGTAAATATGGACAATGCAATTCGGTTCATCACCGTTTGAGTGTTATGTTCGTCGGAAGTGTCATGCGAACATGCCTCAAATAACATCGTGATTTCTTTCAATATGTTCGCAAGCATAGAATCATACGTTTTATCGGTGAGTTTGTTGAGATAGGAACGAATATTGTCAATACTGAGTTCGATACCTTCCTTCTTCTTCAATTCTGTCTTCTGAAACGACAAAATCGTATCCCATTCACTATGTGGTATTTGTTGGTTACGCGAAGAAGATGAATGACGTGTGATTGTTTGTCCAACGCCATTTGACAACTCAGCGGCAGCACTAGAACCTCCGCTAACTGCCGCTCCACCACTACTACCAAACCTAGTTTGAAACGTATTCGCACTACTACCCGCAACATGATAACCACCATTAGTAAGAGTGGTTGAACCTGTGCGAAAGTCACTTGGATCTCGAACCGGAAAAATTGGGGTCTTAATATACGTCGGTGCTCCTACCAAATCAGCTAAATCAGATACAGACTTGATAACATCATCTGGTAACTTCAATTCAAACCCCATATTCATAAATGCGCCATAATCGGGAAGATCGTAACGGTGTGTGATTTTTGCCATAATATAATATCGTGTGTTGTCCAGATAAGAAGATGATGATGACGATGCTTATTATAATACATATATAACTTTTATATCAATTTTATAAGAATTATAATAATTTGAATTGTATTTTTCGATAATGATTTGAAAAATATCTATTTATCGAAATACATAAACTAGGTCGCTCACTTCATGCTCGGATAAAAAAAGACTTGCTAGTAAAATCTCTTCACTATTAAACAATAATTTTTCATTTACACTTTTCATCTTGGCTTCAATTTCATCACTATTTATAATGACCTTGTAATTTTCATGTAAATTACAAAATTTGGTATATACTTCAGGTGGCATGATCAAAAAATTATCAGGAATGACATATCTTGGTCGATGAATCGACGATACATATAACTTATTTTTCTCTATAGTTGGAATCTTTAAATCACGTGGAAAATCCCAACCGTCAAACCGTGTCGTAATTACAGCATCGTATATCGTGTTCGATGTTGTTATATATTGGTAAAACAGGTTCCTAACTTGACCTCTACTATACATTTGACTAAAAATATTGAAGATATTATTGCGTTGCCCCGTTGAACTATTCAAGTATGCTTTTGAGTGTTTGATGTGTTCAAGTTCGGCAATTACATCCGGGCTCATTTTATCTAACGGTTTCTCGAAGATATGTAATATCGGATTATATAATTCAAGTAACTCATTTTTTACGTCGGTTTGGTTTTTTACATATAATGTATTTTCGTTTATTTTTCTCCATGGAGAACAATCATATCGAATATTATCATCCAACCAACAGTGAAAGAAGAAATCGTAGGTATGTTCGGCGTTCAATTTCATAAAATGAGATATACAATCATACCCATATTTATAATCTCGTGCTTGACCATATAAACAAACCGCAATCTTCATATAATATCGAGTTAAATGTATATAAATGTATAAATTGAAGATCTTTAAATCCTTAAAATATCAGAAATGATCATTATTATTCCGATCGGTGGAATAGGTGAACGATTTAAAGAACACGGCTATAAAAAACCCAAAGCACTAATTCATATTTATGGAAAACCTATTATTTCATACGTATTAGATAACTTACAAACAGCCCAAATCGATTATATATTTATTCCGTATAACAAAGAATACCAAAATTATAGATTCGAAGATTATTTAATAGCTACCTATCCCCATATCAAATTCAGATTTGTTTGTCTAGATAATAATACCCGCGGTGCGGCAGAGACGATCGATATCGGGATCACTCAGTTGAATGAGATGAGAGATATCCCGGTTCTGTGTTTAGACAGCGATAATTTTTATAACTATGATATAGTATCAGAATGGAAAGGGGAAAACTGTGTTTTTTCATTTGAAGACATAAATGACAATCCAATTTACTCGTATGTAAAAATGATGGAAAACAACATTATCGTCGACATAAAAGAGAAGGAAAAAATTTCGAATCATGCTTGCACCGGTGCGTATGGATTTAAATCGATACATCAATTAAAAAATTATACGTCAAAAATCATCAAAGAGAATAAAACTCAAAAATCCGAATTTTATACCAGTGGCGTAATTCACGAAATGATACAAGATGGTCATATATTCAAAAATAAAACAGTATTACGGTCAAATTTTGTTTGCTTGGGAACACCGCTTCAGATGAAATTTTTTTATAATAATTATCCGCGAAAAAATTCTTTAAATGACGAAGTTACAATAAAACACAAAAGATTTTGCTTCGACCTAGATAATACGCTTGTAACATATCCCGCTGTTAAAGGAGATTATACTACCGTAAAACCTATTGAAAAAAATATAAATTTTTTGAAATACCTGAAAAGTTTTGGAAATACCATTATTATTTATACTGCTCGACGAATGAAAACACATCACGGTAATATAGGCAAAATAAGCGCAGATATCGGTAAAATCACATTCGAAACACTTGATAAATTTAATATCCCATATGACGAAATATATTTTGGCAAGCCATACGCTGATTTTTATATTGACGATTTAGCAGTTAGTTGTTTTGATGATATAGAAAAAGAGTTAGGATACTACAATCATATAATAGAGCCGAGAGATTTTAACATGATCCAAACAGGAAATGTAAATACCATCATAAAAACCGGAGATATGCGAGGTGAGCGTTACTACTATGAACATATACCGTCATCTTTAAAGGATCTATTTCCAATCTATTTATTCGGAAATGATACATCGATTACTATCGAAAAAATAAACGGAATAACCGTTACAGATTTATATTTATCCGAAATGCTGAATGAAAATACATTTACTCATATTTTGAACAGTATCGTTCGGATACAACGTTACGATATATCTTTAAATGTCGATATAAATGACGATGACGATGATGATGATCGTTGGTTATATGATAATTATGCTTCCAAATTACGACTTCGTTACGAAAACTATGATTATTCATTATTTCATAACAATAAAGATATATATGAATCGATACTTGTAAAACTACAAGAATATGAAAAACATCATAAAGGAATCAAAAAAATTATACACGGAGATCCAGTATTTACAAATATCATGATTAATAGCTATGGTAAAATCAAATTTATAGACATGCGAGGAAGAGTGGGTGAACGATTGACAATATGTGGCGATTGGTTGTATGATTGGGCAAAAATATATCAATCGATTATCGGGTATGACGAAATTTTACTATCAAAACCAATACATAAGAAATACAAACAGGATATTATTGACATTTTTAAAAAATACTTTTTATCGATCGGTTCAACCGAAGATTTCAATCATCTTAAATTAATTACAAAAAGCCTGATTTTCTCGTTAATACCATTACATCATAATGAAAAGTGTATTGATTATTATAACTTATTATTCAGCGAATATTTACTATAGGACGACGCGCGATAATATGTAACGACACTAATTCGATATTGTAACCGACTTAAATATATTTTACTATGATTATCAGACATAATCGTTACTTCTTTATTATCTCGTTAATCTTACTATGTCATCTACAGACGATAGTCAAACACAATCTAACACAAATAAAGGCGCTGAAGCCAGTTCCGGCTCGTATCCTGAATTTAAAGTGTGGGAAGACGTCGCTGAAATATCTTCCGACCTTCTTCGTGGAATATACGCATACGGATTCGAAAAACCAAGCAATATTCAGCAAAAATCAATCATGTCGATTATCAACCGTCGAGATGTAATCGCACAGGCCCAATCTGGGACGGGAAAGACCGGTGCGTTCACAGTCGCGGCATTACAAAGCGTTGATGTAACCAAAACAGCGACACAGGTTCTTATTCTTGCTCCTACACGCGAACTTGCTCGTCAAATCTATGATGTAATCCAAGGACTTTCAGCGTTGATGACAGGACTTGTATTGCGTCTTCTTGTGGGCGGAACATCTACCGCTGATGATGCTGCAGATCTTCGAAAATCGATTCCGCATATTATTGTTGGTTGCCCGGGTCGAGTGTTCGACATGATCCGACGTAATCATATTCAAAGCTCACAAGTTCATATGCTAGTGCTCGACGAGGCCGACGAAATGCTTTCGGCAGGATTTAATGATCAAATCTATAACATATTTCAATATATGCCATCGGATATTCAAGTTGTATTGTTCAGCGCAACGATGCCTACCGAGTTATATAGCCTTACTGAAAAATTCATGCGAAATCCCGTAAATATACAAGTCAAGGCGGAACAACTTACGTTGGAAGGTATCCAGCAACATTATGTCGCACTCGATGATGACGTTCAGAAATACCTCACTTTGAAGGATCTATTCAAGACAATTTCCGTTTCTCAGTGTATCATTTTCTGTAATTCGACGAAACGTGTAGCCGATCTTCATGAAGCTATGCTTTTTGATGGATTTCCAGTATGTTGTATCCACAGCGGAATGGAGAAGGGAGATAATCGTGATAGAGAGAAGGCATATCAGGAATTTAAAGCGGGTGTTCATCGTGTACTTATTTCGTCGAATGTTACTGCGCGTGGCATCGATATTCAACAGGTAAGCACCGTTATTAACTTTGATATGCCGCCAGATGTTCACATTTATCTCCATCGTATCGGTCGTTCCGGTAGATGGGGGCGTAAGGGTGTGGCGATCAATTTCATTACTCGACGTGATATGCGCATCAAAAAAGAGATCGAATCCTATTATCAGACGTCGATTACCGAATTGCCGGTGAATTTCATGGACGGAATTTAAGACATACCATCGGTGCGTGGGTGCGTGCGTGTCTGTGTGTGACACACTAATTCGTAATAATACATTATTCAATATAAAGGTATAATGTATTACACTATAAACTAGATATGAAGACCGTTGCCTTTTTATCAAACAAGTTAACTTTACGAGGCACAGAAGTCGCAATCTATGACTACGCTGATTATAATGAGACACTTCTAGGGAATAAAAGCGTTATTATAACACGCGACTATAATCGAATCAAACATGAATTTGATGTTGATAAACAAGCCTATGACAAATTCAACGAAAGATTCGATGTTTTTTATTACATCTCACAACCGGATATCGACAGAATTGTGCTAGAGCATAAAATCACACATCTTTTTATCATTAAATCAGGGGAAAACGACGGTTTATTTTCAAATCACTGTATTAACATTAACCATTGCGTGTTCAATATCACTCAACCACACGGTCAAGTATATACACCGATAGGCGAAACAATTAATCAACGTTTCGGTAAAAACTACCCGGTTACACCCCATATTGTTAGATTACCAGATTGTGACGAAAATCTCCGGTCAGAATTGGGCATACCAGTCCAGGCGATTGTGTTTGGAAGATATGGAGGAAAAGAGTCTTTTGATATTCGATTTGTCCATGATGCTATTAAACAGATTTTGTTAACGAGAGATGATATCTATTTTTTATTTATGAATACTCACCCATTTTATCAACATAAAAATATAATCCATTTACCTGGAAATACCGATATGATATTTAAGCGCAAATTTATAAACACGTGTGACGCACTACTACATGCGAGAGAACGCGGCGAAACATTCGGTTTAACATGTGGCGAATTTTCTATATGTAAGAAGCCGGTCATTACCTATGGCGGATCCGTTGAACGCGAACACCTATTGATTCTTAAAGACAAAGCGGTTATTTATAATACACCAGAACAGATTCTCAATATTTTACAGACTTTTACAAAGGATAAATATGACGTAAGCGAAAATGGTTACATGTTTTACACACCTGAAAATGTCATGGCAATTCTAAATAAGATTTGTTTGATCTAACTATTGTGTATGTGAGTTTGAATTACTATATTATATTGTTGTGTCATAACAATACGATGTCTTGTTCTTTCAATATATGCTCGTTAATTACAGATGTTCGTGATTCAGTTGGCGAAATACCGCGTGATCCTGAAAAAGTAAAAACGTTATTATTCGAACATTTAGGAGGTATAGCGAAACCGAAGAATGAAAATAAGACTACGACGCTTGATACATCCCCCACAAATACTTTCAGGCCTCCAATATCCTATACAAACCCGGATAAATTACATGAACTACCTTTGTCTATTGTCGAAGATCTCGAAATGCTTCAAATTAAACCGAAACACAGATATCGCGACGACGACGACGACGACGACGAGAGTAACGCCGGCAACCACGAAGTAGATCTAAAAGGATTATATCATTACATATTCTCTCCGAAGTCAGTTTATGGCACCGAGCATTTGCCTATCTGGAGCAAGTATTATACAACTGATATCGAGTATTTAAAACACACACAAACTCTTCTTGAAATGTTTGACAACGAATTGCTTGAACGTAACATAGAACAAAACACCGCTCATACCAGTTGTATCGAAGCATTCTCACATATGAATGATACATGGAAAGATTTTCGTGGAACCGGAAAGCTTCATGATTTCAAAGAGAAATTCAGTTATGTCGAAACCCCCTTCCTCGCAAAACTCAATACATCTTCATCCTTTCTACAATTTTTGAGCATTTATAATATTTCATCACCAGTCATCGCGCTTCTTACACCCCTTATTGTTCTTATCATACCATTTTTCGTTCTTTTGATGCGTGGATTACATGTATCCATGTCTGAATATGTTCATATTTTAAAAGAGATTATTAGTCAACATTCGATCGGTAAATTATTTACACAGTTTGAAAATGTAAGTATCGAACAGAAAATGTATATATTAATGTCGGTTATATTTTACTTTATTCAAATCTACCAGAATATCATGGCATGTGTGCGATTTTACAATAATATCAAATTGGTTCATACTCATCTTCATACCATCAAAGGATATCTTACCGCAACGGGTGTAAATATGAACTATATGATTCAATTGATTCAAACGCTCCATCTCTCGACATACGAACCTTTCCGCGAAGAACTCGCCGAGAGATATCGTTTACTAGAGGAAGTCACAACGGCACTTGATGATATTTCGCCGTTTTCTGTGAGCGTCAGCAAATTCTTTCAAATCGGGTATGTGATGAAGAATTATTACTCACTATTTTCACAAACAGACCTAAATGAATTACTGGAATACAGTTTCGGATTTAATGCTTATATTGAACACCTGACTGCGTGTCGATCTTTTGTAATCGATGGTATCATTCATAAATGCTCGTTTGTTCAATCTCTCGATCTTCAACAGGACGATCATATCGTAAAGGAAGAACCACCGGCCCCAGAAAATAGCGAACAACCAACTCAAGAAGAATCATTCACCGAAACAAGCTTGCCGCCTCCACCGCCATCGCCATCGCCATCGCCATCGCCATCGCCATCGCCATCGCCATCGCCATCGCCACCGGTTGTTTCAAAGAATAAGAAAATGAGAACCGGTGTCACTAAACTATTCGGACAAACTTACGCACCTCTGAATTCACTCAATC
>Ga0255211_1000454_pt1 | contig 14675 bp, 24 predicted proteins | sample Miss_Yuk_RepB_8d_FD_183036 | JGI IMG/M metagenome (GOLD analysis project Ga0255211, IMG submission 183036) | Freshwater microbial communities from Mississippi River, Louisiana, United States - Miss_Yuk_RepB_8d | ecosystem: Environmental > Aquatic > Freshwater > River | place: USA: Louisiana...
CCCAAACTCCTGCCATTGCATTAACCAAGACTTTCATCTTGGCACCCATCAACTCCGTCCCTGCTGGGCCATGCCCCCAAGGCAGGAGCTGCCCCGTGTACCGCCACGGGGATTTGATATCCCTCTCCCGGAACGCCACCCCCGCCGGGGTGACGAATGCGGTGTAGATCCTATTGACTTTAGGATCCAACTCTTGGGGCTTGAACTCATCGCCACCCTTCAGGTGACGAGCCCCAAACTGACACGCGCGTTCTCCGCGCGTCACATAATATGCCACGTGCAACACTTCGGTTTTCTCCTTGCTCTGGTGGACCGCAAAGTCCACCCACCTAAACAAGCCCGGCACCGTCATCGAATGAAGCATGATATAGTTCATATGCATTTCGTCCAGATTTGTCCGTCTGCAACACACGGTTCTTTGTTTTCTACAGAATTACACACAATCATTTTACCTGCATGATCGTATGCTTTTCGGTAGGCTCAGGTTAGCGAAGCGGATCAATGGCACACGCCACTGGTTTGTATATTCCGCCGCAAACAAAAACAATGCGCTAGTGAGTCCGAAGACCCACTAGCGCATTACAATAATATATAACGCGAACCTGCTATTTATTTCACGTCAACTCATCGTCGCTGTATGCCCTCTTGGCGGGCACAGTTTGCAACTTTTCCATAGCTTCATTTAATTTCGCTAAATTAGATTTAGCCAATTTAATACCACAACTATCCATTTCATTTAGAAGTCCTTTAGCCGCCTTACGAATTTCCACGCGAGTATCAATGTCGTTATGCCAGACACTCAAACATGAATCAATGGGAGCCGAAGAATTCTTAATACGATACAGAATAAACGCAAACGCTTCGCGCAAATACAATTCGACTTTGTCAGGTTTTTCCATAATTAATTTCTAGAATTTCTTTCAGCCTCAATAGACATTCTCCGGTGATACCTTACGGCAACACCAAACTCATAAACGCTCCAGTTAAAAAACACAGCGCAGGCAAACAAAAACCAAGGCCATTTATTTGTTGGATTCATTAATCCAAAAAACAAAAACCCGGCTGCAAATAAACCTGCAATAATCGTTATAACGATATATACCCTAAACAAATTTCGCCAGTAGGCAGCATCTTTTTTCATCGGTAACTGAACTCAATCTTTTGTTGTTTCAATACTTTCAAGGCTTCCGCCATTGGAGAACCCTTAGGCTGAACCCCGTGAATTAGCAATGCAAAAGATTCTTCTGCTTGCATCGCATGTGTATCGTCATGGTCAATCTCAAGATTTAAAGCCTCTGCAGCATCAGGATGGTAGACCACTGTCGCAGAACACAAATTGTGCTCGTCGATCAAATGATCGTGTTTACCACCCCTAGATGCCACAAGACTAAAATTCTTGGGTATTTGCTTTAGGCGATTTACCCAGAAATTAACGCTCTTGGTATAGGAATAGAATAACATATTTGGACGCATACGGGCCGTTGTCAACCAAGCATCGAAATATGCCTGATTAAAATAATCACCGCCAATATGCACCCGGGTAATGTCTGTCGATAACGGCAGGGAAGAAAGAATCTTACCTGCCATAAATAACGTGGAGGGATGCTCTTTTAAGATATCAAAGTTACGCCATCTCGCGGCACGCATACTTGGCTTAAAAGCCTCCTCCTGCGCCGAGAAACACCGGTATTTGATATTCTTACCATCTGTGATTTTGCCTGTACCTCTATCAGCCTTGGACAAGCAATCCTTAGCCCCAGGACACGCATAACCAGAAGGAATACTGAATGTATTAATAAACCGTTTTTTGAGTTTGGCATTTGATAAACCAAACATTAACTCATGATGCTTTCTACTCATATTGTCTCCAAAAACATTTGGATATTCTGCAGGACTAATGGTGAAGTTTTATCCTTATACTTCTCTAATTGGAATACATATGCCGATAGATTTTTGCGTACCATGCCTTGAAGCTTGCGCAATAATCCTTTCGGTAAAGTAACCAATTTTTCTGTAATAGTTACTGCCGGGTATTTGGCAGTACCAAAATTCTCCGCAACGTAAATACTAGGATTTGTATCTGAAATTACAAACCCAATTGCGTATTTAGCCGTGAGTGCAATTATTAAAAAACAGTCTGCTCCTAACTTTAGAGCAACTGCCTTTAAAGCTTTTCTTAATGCTGGACTTTTATTTCCCAGACATAAGACGTGCTTTGACATAATCTACATTTGCTTCATATACCGCACGCGCAAACCCCCTAGGAGTCATAGACCGCAGATTAGCCCGTTGATCCGATGGTGGCAATAAATGCATCTTACTACCCAACACCGGGTCAACCGCGTTTGGTATTGGCATGATAAAACCGCTTCCTGTCCAAAGACAGGTGCGTTTTGTATATGCGTCATTATCCCTTTCATCCTCGGGTAAATATCCCGCGTATTCGTTGGGATCAAACGTATAGTCCGGTTTACGCCAATATGTGCTAATTGTGCTCACCGGATTTTCTATGAAATATGGCGCGTTGCTCCACTCCGCAATTTCCACGGCACGATTAACTAGAGACAAAGCTCCAACCAAACTTGCCAATCCTTTTTCCTTAAACCATCTAGCGCCACTAACAGCTAGGTCAGTGCAAGGCGGAAAAGCAAACACCATCCCAATCTGCCTAAGTGGCGGCATCCACGTCAGAATGTCTGCTCCCACTTGGAATAGGCCTGGCTCTTTTTCCTGCACACCTTTTGGGTGCTGCAAGTCTACACACCAACACTCATACCCGGCTTTATGCCAAGGCTGCACCATCACAGTGCTATGATCAAACAAACTTAAAATAATAGGGTCAGTAATCTTCTTCTTAGCGACAGTCTCACTCATTGCTTAGTACTTTCAAACACTCAATAGCCGCATCATGGAACTGTTTCTGATTACCGGAACCAATGTCAAATGCTTGGTCCGTTTCAAAATCAAACTGTTCTGATGCATGGGTTTCTTTATTATTAAATCTTACGCCATCCCGGTAAATACGGACTACAACACCACCATTGGATTTAATCCAATTCTTTTCATTCTCAAACCGGATGTCACTAACGATGGCCTTAGTGGCCTTACCCTCATTAATTGTTTTTTCAATACAATCAAACCAGTAGGTGGGTTTGGCATCACGAATGTATTCAGTGCCATAATACTGCAGTAACTGCCGCATCGTATAAGCACATTTACGATGCTCTTTTACGTTATCTAAGCCAGTTACAGCTTTGATTTTATCTATGTGTAAATCTAAACACATAGGCTCAGGTAACGGTAAATCTTTAGAGATCTCACACAATACGTATGCTTGATTATAATTAAAGATTCCGGCTACTTCTTTTTTAAGACGATACCCTAAAGACAAATGAGATACCGTAGAATCTAATTCACAAATGGTTCTAGCAAGCGTGTCTTTACCTGCACGCTTAAAACCATTAATACCCAGCAACTTTACTGGTTTGCCGTATTTATTAACGAGCATAATCCTAAGCGTAAGGATCTTTAGAAGGCTTTTTGTTGAAAGCCGCAAATACCCCAGCAGCCCGTAATGACTCTTCTAAATCATCCAGCTTCAGATTCAGCACCGCATCCTTGTAAACGCCGGAAGAAAACTGATTTGTTTTCCAAGCATTAATTAAATAAAGTGCCATGTTAATAATGTTAGCCGCTGACTCAGCAGATAGCTGCACAGTTAACTCAACATCATCTCCAGTAAGAGTTTCTTTAATTAAACTCAGAAGGACACAAGGAACCTCCACGTAAGTTTTATTGGACATACAATTAATCTTCAGAAATAGGCTGCGGATTAGGATTAAAATACTCAGGACCAAACCATTGTTTTACGTAAGCCTCATCCGTAAAATAAGTAAAACCTCCCGGGTTGAAAGGGTTACCCAGCGCAAGCCTCGGCCACTTTGTAGACTCTTTCAAAAATTTAAACCAGTCTTGCTCGTCAATCGCAGTGGCAATTGCAGGCCCAGCAATTTTAGGTAAACCCCAGGCTCCACGCCCAGCGTCCTCTTTTTCCCACTTCACAAACAATTTACCTGCCGCCATGATGGCAGAATCTGGTTTGGCTGCGCGTACCCAATAACGTCTAGGAATAAACTCTTGGGCAATATCATTCTCCACAACGTGGAACTCAACCATCCAAGGTTTGGATGCCGGGTTATAATCCGAAGTCTCAAGCATAAGTATTATCGTAAATCTGCAATACGCACCGAAATGATTTTATTGTCTCTCCAAACTTTATTGTGAAGCTGGCTAATAGCATTCAAAGCTTCATCATCCGTAGTCATCTCAACAAAAGCATATCCCATATTTATAGGGAGACGACTTGGGTGTCGTTTAATGTTTTTATTGAAAGGAATGTAAACATCCTTAACCGTGCCATACACACTAAACAATTCAAATAACGCCTTCTTGGAAAGCCGGTTAGGAATATTACCTACGTAAAGTCTGTTAAGTTTCATATGAGTTACCAAAAGCGCCCCTAAGCATAATGGCTTAGGGGCGCTTTGTTAACTATATTATTTGGTAATTACGCCAACGGGAACGCAGGCGCTCCAGGAGGGAACGCTGGCGGCGGCATCGGAGGAGGATTTACCGAAGTAAACGCCGGGGGCATGGCGGTTGGCATATTAGGCGTTGCCACCGTTTCTGCTTTGGCTTCGTCTACTTCCTGCCACGCTTCATCTTCTTCCGTCAATGTAGGCTGGCTAACCGCAGTCTTCGGAGGACGCCCACGCCGCTTTGGTGTGCTAGTCGCATCCTGCACTTCAACCGTTGTGGTATTTTTAGGCGGGCGACCACGGCGCTTAGGAGGCGCATTCAGTTCCGCCTGAATTTCCTCTTCCGTCTTAATTTTGGGCGGACGACCACGGCGCTTAGGTGCCACTGCTGTAGCATCACCGCTGGTGGCAATAGCTGCGCAAGCAACTGTCTTAGGCGGACGACCCCGCCGTTTGGTTGCAGTCTGCATGCCTGTCACCGGCGTATTGCAAGTAGAAGTGCAGCTAGTAGGACTGCCACCATCTCCACCTGTATCAATCATCCACGCATTAACCTGCGCGGTCAATTCTCGCACTTGTGCCGTCAACTCATGCAGCATCTGCTCAACTTTGGTATTCATACTCGGGGTTTCGTTGTTTGTTTCTGTCATACTGATTGGTTTTAATTTACTCAATTGCATTATCGATTTATTTATTTTACTTAGACAGCGCAAGCAAATTTTCTTTTGCAGAAAATTCTTTGTGCGCTTCCACCCACTGCGGTGATTTATTTTTAGTCGGACAAACCCAATGCAGGCTGCCTTTCTTATAAAGCTTGGCTGCTTTCTCACAAGTCATCAGCACCGGTTTATTATTTTCTCCTGGTACCCAATAACTCGCAGTAGTTTCTGAAGCTGGAATTTGAGTAATCGCTGCAGGTTTCTCTTTCAAGCTAGAAATGTCAGTCTTAAAACTCAACCACAATTCTTTAACAGAACGAGCATTGCTTCTGAAATGACTCATAGCCCAGTCTTGTTCTTTGCGATCATACATGGAGTAACCGCAGTAATATGCTTTCTCCCATCCATTTTCACTTTTAGTGGAAATACTCAACAGATAACTCATTGTTTTTCTAATTCAATTCTGAATAACTTCTCCATTCGGAATGCCCTTCGAGGCACACGTGCGATACACGCTTATTTAGCCCGGGAATAGCGGTTAGATTTGTCAGAAGGAGTTGGTCTTCATCTGGCAACCAAACCCAACATCTCGGGGATACTTTGTTTATAACATAACTAAAATCCAATTGCTCCCCCATTGAAATAGCAACTGTGTCTTTAACTTTGACAAGTAGAACGCTTATTTCTCGGGATCTGCACATGTCATACATATGCAAAAGCAATTGCGTAGAGTTGGTTGTCTGAAGACTATTTAGAGCAAACTCTTTGCATTTTGAATTTACAGAAATGCTTATTTTATTATTTGAATCAACCGCAATAGATTTAATCAGCGAACTGTCAGGCGTCACTGGAGCTACAAATTGTAAATCCAATCGAGCCCCAAATGTGCGTTGTAACGTCTTTTGCAGGTTAAAAAGATAAGTTGAAGAATACATATAATTCAAGCTGCTTAAACGATTCGGATTGTTTATGCAAAGCTTTTAATGCGTAAACTTACAACTTTTTTCAATGCATATCTAAATAGTTTTCATAACTACTTCAAGCACAGCTACATAACACATTTCAAATAGATAAATTTGTATACTACCACAAATCCGCAAACTCAGGCTAGTAAACTAATTGCCAGCTTTGGCTTTGTTGTTTTTATACCAGTCAGCTAGGTAATGTGTTCTTAGTTAGTATACTCCGCACAAACCAAGGTTTGTTTGCCGTCGCGTTGTATTGCAATATGTCATTAAATTCAGACAACTGCCGCATATATCTTTTCTGACTCGTAATTGCTGAATCACGATAGGTAGTCTGATACAATTCAAAGGCTGCATCTACGTCATAAACCACTGCCTCAGGAACCCATAAACTTCCAGGTTTAATTAACAACCCACGAATACTAGGCGATATGTAATCGTAGATTAACAAATTGTACTGCCTTACGTAATCCCAGAAATTTTTCACAGTTGGCCTCCACAGAAAAGCGCAGTCTTCATCTGTGTCTTTTACAAGGTAGTTTACTGCCGTCTTTTCAGTGGCGTAATCTACAAAGCTTTGCCACAGATATAGTTTATCTGTCGCCTCCTTGGCCGATTGCGTAAATTTACTTACACGCCCGTATATAAATTCTCTGGGTTGTGTCGCTTTAAACTTTTCCAAAACACTCATACCCAAAGAAAAACCTAAACTAACTCAACTCAATCGAATCAAATTTACCTTCCGTAAATGTTAACAACGGAACATAAGCGCTAATAGGCAACCGCGCTTTGAACATATCTTTAAACCGGGACTTATTACCTTTAGTCTTGGCTTCTTTAACGGGAGCTTCGGTTGCCACAGTTTCAACCCTGTGACAAGCCAGCCTTTTACAATTCCGCAAACCAAAAACATTCAAATCTCTTTGCGAAATAACATAACCTTCAGGCGCAACTGTATAGGAAGATTCTCGTGCAGTTTCTGCAGAATCAGCGGACTTATTCACTACAGTCTTAAACGCCTCGACTTGTTCAGCTACAGCCTGATCCCATTCAGACTTATCACAGTCCGCAGGAGCTTCCAATACGTCCGGGTTAGTCTTGATTAGCTCAAGGCTTTCTTCAATCAATCCCTTATACAAACCTGGCCCAACATATTCCAGCTCAAGAGAAGACACATTCCCGGATCCAGAGCTTTTATAACCGTTAACTTTAAACTTGGATTTTTTGGCAACAATCGTACCCAACATTTCTTTCAACTCAGCATTACTCATTGTTTCTTGATTTTGATTCCGTGTTTTTCCCACGGAATGGCTTTTAACTGTTTTTCGTTTTTAGGTAGGTATAATGGAATATCCGGGTATCTGGACATGAACAACTTCTTTTTAAGTTTGAAGTCTGATGTCAGTAGCCCTTTAGCGTCTACAATAATAAATCGGTCTTTGTTAACCGACCAAATTTTGAAATCAGCAAAATACGCAATTTCTCGTTGTGCCTTACCTTCGAAATCTCGAAATTTTTCCAGTAGCAAAAACTTTGGTTGTAGCTCAAAAGCACCCTCTAGATTGGCTTGTAACCATTGATACACCTTCAACTCCCATTTGGAGTCAAAGACAATACCATCAAATGTCCTGTCCGCTTTTGCGGATACTTTGTATTTGTTGTACGGGGTAGCAAACGACTTTTTAGGAAAAGGCATCTGCCACAGCTAGCGCAACAGACTACTCCTGTCCAGCCTCTTCGCTATCTTCGGTCTGCAAATCAGCGATAGCCGCAGGATCCATATCATGCCCGGCTTTTGCTGCCAGTAACATTTCAAGTAAATCTTGTGGATCTAACTTCTCCGCCCCATTCTCCATTGAAGGTGCCTCAGGCCCATTTTGATCTTCTTCCTGAGGTATCAGTTCCACTTCTTTAATTTTATCCACAACCCCAGCCGCCACTTTGGAATTAGTTTTAACCACCAGATCCACCAACGCCTCCTGAATGTGTTCAGGCAAACTAGTCGCAGCTTTGAAAAAAAGCGGAGCCTTATTGGCAAACTCCGCAGCAGCAACAACGGCTAACCCTGGAGCAATACCAGGCGACCTTGCGCACCAATTAGCTGCTAAATTAACACTTTCTAAATCATTAGCAAAGGTCTGAGTATTTGCACATTTTTCAAAAACACTATTAATACCTTCAAAAGCAAAAATGTCTTTTACCTGATTCCCAAAACCATTGGCCACCGTGTGCACCACATCCGCCACATCCGAGGCACCACCAAACCCAGCAACTGTATTAATCAAAAAAGCGTTTGCAGCCGCAGTTTTTTCAAGTGCCTCAACCGGGATATTAGACACAACAGTATCCGGTTCATCCCCAGGATTATCATAAACAACCTGTACTCGCTTAGGCCCTAAACGCTCACGTTCTCCACGCTTTAAATCAGGAAAAGATTTCTTTAAAGCGTTATAGGACACCACACCAGAACCTAAAGCTAAAAGCAAACTAGCAGCCAAAGGCGCTGATGTTAACGCTTCAAGCATACCCATCGGTTTACCTTCGCTGGCATTTTTCTTGTTTACCGGCTCATTGCTTTGCTGAAGCCCTGTGACATACTTATCTTGCGCTTGCTCCAGCTCACGTTCCAGCTGCTTTTCTTTAAGCTTCTGATACAAATGTCTGACTAAAGCATACGAACCAATCGTAGAGAGCACACCACCCGCCATGGCTAACGGTCCACGAAAAATACTGGTATCTTCTTCAGCCGATGCCATCTTATAAGATTTTTCTTTTTCAGCGGCATTAGGGTTTTTAACCACTAACTTCAACGTATTACTATCCAAAGGATTTTTATCTTGCTCCTTAATGTCATTTAACTGATTGAGCAAAGACGTAAATAAAGCTGCGCTACCCCCGACCGAAGCTCCAGCAACTAAATACTTTTTAATAAGATCAAGGTCCGTAGGACTTAAAGCGTGTTTTTCCATATACCGTTATTATTACAAATTAATTGACGTTAGCCAAGAGCTGAAATCCTTTTGTGTCCAGTTGCAAATAAGACACCGGGTAATACGTGACTACGTGCGTAAGGCTGTTATGTGTGTCTGAGAAATGTTTGTCGTGTTCTACAATTAGAACTTCAGGCGCATCAGGAGGACAAGCTTTGGAAAGTAACACGTTTAATTCTTCCAACTCCTTGGGAATCATTAAATTAAAAACAGCAAGCTGTTTGGCTTCTCTTTTAACCGTTGTAGGATATTTAGCGTATTGTGCTTGAACAATCGGTTTAGGCCCCCATTTACCTTTAGACATTATTTTAGCCAAAGCTTCCACCTTGGCTTTTTTATCCTCCTCAGATAACTGAGGGGCAAAGTCTTTAACGGAAACTCCTTGGCCTAAATTAAACGGAATCATGGTTTATATATTAAACCATTTGTTTGTCTTTGGCCTCTGGGTCTTCCTCAGACACAATCAAACCTTTAGCTTTTAATTGATCAGTTAATTCGTCAGTAACTTGATTATAGTAATTAATCTTTTGTTTAAGCATTTCATTCTTGGTTTCATCTTCTTTGGCGTGCCTATTAGCCATCCAAGTTGCTACACCCAAAGAGCCTCCTGTAACTGCGCTTAAACCTAACAAAGCTTTTAATGCCTCAGGCGTCATAGTCGCACCACGCGCCAATAACCCTGTCAATGTATTCAAAATAGCACTTGCAGATTTTACAGCGCCATTTACGTCAAATGCTGCCGCATCTTTTAATTTTCCCAAAGTCTCATAGACAGAATCGACATAAGGATCGAGTGCGTCTGACCAGCGTTTAGCATGAGCTAACTTATTAAAAATATGGTACTCCAACCTATTGGCTTTGCCCGTGAAAGCGTACATGTCAGCCGCAAGTTTGCAGACATTCTTTTGCATGATACCATAACCATGCGTCTCAGGTGTCTTAAGTATTTCTTCCTTGGTGCTTAAAACTGTACCACTGCTAACTTTAATGTTAGCGTTCACAAACCCAATACTTTGTCCTAATTCATAAAAAGGGCTGTTCTTTTTCATACGTAAATTATGTGAAGCTTTATTCATTCCTCCAAGAGCATAACCGGTTCCTGCTCCCAAAAGACCTAATAGTATATCAAGCCTAGAATTAATCCCAGCTTTATTCAGTAAAGTGTCTAAAAGTTTGCCTGTTAAATATCCTGCTCCTCCTGTAGCCAACGTGCTCCCAACAGGCCCAAACTGTGTTGTAAAGTTTAAAGCTTTTCCTGCCGGGTTGAAAATATATGGTTGAACCACATTCCGAAATAAACTGTTGGGAAATGAGTTGTACCTACGCCTTTGAGCGGCATCACTAAATCCAGGATAATTTAAGGCAGCAGCTTCGGGATTTTGCGCAGCCCATTCTGGGTCTAAAGCTTTTTCCTCCATAGGCCCAAGCTCATACTTGGAACCCCACGCAGGTTCTTGTGGGTCTAAGAGATATGTGGGTTCTGCTGTTTTATTTTTATTTAAACTCTGGGAAGCTACTTCCTTAAGTTTATCAGTAGATAAAATATCTTTAGTTAAAGCTTGTACATCTTGAGTCATAACATCACCTTAAACGTGTAGGTATCATCCCTTGGTCAGGCCCAGTAATTGGCAACCTAGGTTCTGGTCCTGAGTCTGCACCGTTAGGAAATAAAGGATCAGTTTTATCCTGATTAACTGGAACTCTTTCGTCTTTACTAGACGCCATTACAGTTTCAGAAGACACTTGGGGTTTTCTTTTTTTAAAATGCGTCCTAACGCGATTCAAAATCTCTTGAGCTTTGGTAGAAATCATAAGACTTGTGAATAAGTATAGCGAATATTAACCACCTTGACCTACTTGCTTTCTTCCTTGCGACGCGCCTTGCGCACGATACTCTTCCATCTTCTGCTTCACCATAGCATGCAGATCCGGGCGTGTAGCCTTGAGCTTTTGCAATTCTTTAGCGCGTGTTCCGTTATCAGGTATTTGTAAAAATTGCTGAGCGATTTGATCTGCTTCAGCCACAACGTCCAACGGCGTAACATTCGCCCCTTGCGGAGGATTGCCATATCCACCACCCTGAGGAGGTGGCGCACCGCCTCCTCCAGCCTGCGGAGGCGGCTGCTGCCCAATATTTCCAGTTTGCATTTCTTGCTCAAAGCTTTGTTGCAACTGGTTTTTATCTTTTTCAATCTCAAGATCTTCACGCAACCGCCTGCGCTTCTCCTCGATTGGATCTTCAATATTGAAGGTGCGATAAGCACGCGCACGGCTAATCTCACCGGAAGCCACAAGCTGCATATAAGCCTGACGTTCCTCCAGGTCATCTGCCATGACAGACTTCTCCAACTGCAGGCTGAATCTGTGTTCTCTGCGAACGTCTTGCACACCATCAGCCACCCATTTAAGGAGTTGATTAAAATTCCAATACAAGAAATTCCAAGATTTTTCAAACAACCGAATAGCAGTGGGAATATTCTGCAACTGCATTTGCCCAGTATACATTTCGGCAGGAATATTAAACTCTTCCATCAACTGAGCAGTATGCGCTTTTACAAGATCTGCCGTTACCAAATTCTTGCCTGTACCGCCTAACTCCTGCAAAGCAATCGGAAAAGGAGCCGCATGAATTGCAGTAGGATTAGCCCTGCGCCTAGCAATCAACTCGGTCATCTCGGATTTAAACGTACCAAACAAAGAGTCATACAACGCGCCTGAAGCAGCTGCAGACGGTTCTGGTGTAAATACCCTAAACGGTAATAGATAATCCAAACCCACAGCTTCATCGATCCGTCGTAAAACTTGGAGATGATGAATTGTCCTGTAGTTGGCAAGTGTCTCTGGAATACCCCAAGCATTATTTCTAAGCCCATTAATCGTGGGCGCTTTTAAATGAAACACTTGGCCCGGGTGAAAAAGAAAATCTTCGTTCTTTGAAATAGCTTCTAAAAACTCAATCGGCACACTGTTCACATGGAACGGATCGCCGTTATGCACTTTAAACAAGAAATCTTGAGAAAACCTGTAAATAATCCGTGTCTGTTGCCCCATTAAAGATGGAACTAAAATAATGTCGCGGATATCCAAATTATCCACACACATTTTAGTAACGTCTTTTGATGGCTTATCTCTGAACGGTAACTTAATCCTAGTCCGAGCCGCTCCACCTTTTGGGTTATCTGTTGGGTCAGAAACTTCGTATACTAATTCTTTATAGTTATACTTAACTGGCCCAAGTTGCTCAAGCATGCTTAAAGCGTACTCTCGCGTGTGTCCTCCACGCCTATCAATCAATACGCGTTCAAATGGAAAATAACGGCGCAGGAAAGAATTTCCGTAACACCCGTATTCCATACCCGCCTTGAACAACACTCCAAAAATATTAATCTGATCTACAAGGATTTCTTTAAATTTTCTTTGCTCTTTGTCGTCCCCAGTATTTTCACCGGTAAATTCGACATCCGTTAAGAAATAGCTAACCACTCGCCGCACGGCTTGGCGAAAACTTCCATTCATGTGGAACAGGAAAAAACAATAGTCCCACACATTATCCATGGAGCGCGGCATATACTGCGCGCTGTCCATGAGGAATGGATCTTCAAATGGTGTTTGCCCATTCGCCCCACCAAACCGCACATTAGAAGCAAACTGGCTTCTAAGTTCGTTCTCAATAGTTGGAGATAACATTACTTAGAAGAGTTAATTTTATCCTGGGAATCTTTAGATGATTCTTTATTTAAGAAAGCCGCAATAGTTTTCTCAGTTTCATTAGGAACTTGTTCTTTCGACAATACAGCTTCTCCGTTCTTAACAACGGTACCACGCTGCCCACTAACTAAACTGGGAGACTGGTTATTTAACGCGCCGGTTTTTATCATTTGGATATATTACCGCTTATTCGGACAAACGACAAGATCCTTAAAGGAGGTAATTGAGGTATTAAATTAAATTCAAAATTACCACCAATGTACATCACCGGGTAATCAGTTTCATCAATGTTAAGAACTAGTTTGGCTTTCATACGCATATCTTGGACTTCAATATTTTTAGGCAATACCATCGCCACGTAAGAGTCAGTAATGCACAAGTCTTCCGCAAATAAAGCCCAACTAAATTCTTTTGTAGAAAATTTAACCTTTTTTTGTTTATTAAGGTAATCTGAAACTAAAACTCCAGAAGGTAACTCTTTTTCAAATTGAGAATTTTTGTTTGCTACGGCAGTTGGTTCTAATTTTCGACCTAGAGAATAAGTTTCTCCACGTGCTGCCGCTTGCGCAATCTTAGTGATTAGGTCCTGATGCGCCTGCCACTCTTTAGGTGTGTTATGTAATGCTTGATCTATAGCCATTGTGCTTCTTGTATTTTAGACCTGAATAGATCGTAATCAAAAACAGATTTTGATTTATGATATTGCTTACTTAATTGATTAATCCACTTCAGTAAGTTTACCAAAACGGTAGAACAAAATACGCCATACTTCACTCTTTCAAATTCCGCAACATTTGTAAGTTTCCAAAACAACTCATACTCAATATTTTTAAGGCCTGGCCTTAGTATCAATTTAAACCCTATAGGTAACAAAGTGGGAATTATCACAATCTCAGAAGCATTATCTAATAAAGGTTTGCCCGCGTTATCTAACACTAAACTCGTATAAGCAGGGAAATCTTTGTCAATTTGTTCCCAACAAACGTACGCCAGTTTTTGAGAAAATTTAATAGCGTCTTGCTCCGATACAGCCAGATAATCGGAATATTTAGAAGCCAGCGAATTTAAATTATAAAAACGCCCAGTTTTTTTAAAACTAATAGATACGCGTTTTAGTTTTTGCAATTTGCCTTTGAAAGGCTTTAGCCCCAAAACAGTTACTAGCTTATCCAAAAATTTTGGCGTAGGTATTTTATTCGGGTATTTATAAGACAACCATTGGTAAATAGTTGACCTAGCCACACCTAAGAGCTTGGCTATATCCGCAATGCTGGCTTTATTGTGGATACGATACTCCGAAATACCTGCACGCAACCAAGACTTAATACACATAAAAACACCCTGAGATGTTAATCACACCTCAGGGTGAGCTGTACAGCTAAAATTTTATTTTACTGAAAGAGGTTGCTTTCGCGACCAAGGATCACGTGAGCAATCTTCTTAAGACGATTCTGACGCGCAACCTTGAGGTTCGCGTATTTTGCAAACATCTGGGTGGCTTCTTCAGTGGTCTTGCCCGCAGCAATAGCGTGCGTCATAAAACCAAGATTAGCTGCTTTAATGAGGCTGGTGATTTCGTTCATAAGTAGAATTTATTAACTGTTTCGAATTGTGCCACGATATGCTAGTGGCGTCAATTAGAATTAATCCGGCAATTTCACAACTTTGTTTTTGATGTCAGCAGGAGACAACCATTCCATTTGCCCGGTTCGCTTATTTTTAAACTGCTGATATATTTTACCGTCAGAACCAATCTTAGAGCCCCACGCTAATCTTACATCAATACCAATCTTTTCGCTTTCCGGGCCTTCAATT
>Ga0255211_1000462_pt1 | contig 14557 bp, 14 predicted proteins | sample Miss_Yuk_RepB_8d_FD_183036 | JGI IMG/M metagenome (GOLD analysis project Ga0255211, IMG submission 183036) | Freshwater microbial communities from Mississippi River, Louisiana, United States - Miss_Yuk_RepB_8d | ecosystem: Environmental > Aquatic > Freshwater > River | place: USA: Louisiana...
CGCGTTCTCCTTTTAATCCTGCTGGTCCTGTTGCGCCTGTTAAGCCCGCTGCGCCGACTACTCCGGTTGCGCCAACGGGACCCGCCACACCTGCGGTACCGGTTGCGCCAGTTGCGCCAACTGGCCCTGTGGGACCCGCTAAACCTGTTGCACCAGTAATCCCGGTCGGTCCAGTTTCTCCCTTTTGACCACAAATTCCCTGCAAACCAGTTGCTCCAATTGTTCCTTGGGGGCCGGAGGGTCCCGTTTGGCCTGCAGGTCCAACCGCGCCGGTCGCCCCTACCTGGCCGGTCTGACCTATTTCCCCAGTTACACCGGTAGCACCAATGGGTCCGCGCGGACCGATCTTTCCAGCAACACCTTCGGCACCATTTAGATTTATTACCCAATTTTCTAATTCACCAGAGCCTACAGTTTTAGATACATCAATGATTAAATTATTAATTTTTGATAATGCATCATAACTGACAACAGTTCCGACCATATAACCGGTTTCGTCACTACTGCTGATTAAGACCTGTTGTTGCGGTGAAAAAAGTAGTTGTTTTGAAACGGTTAGTGTTTTTAAACCATTAGACAAAACAATAGGACTTGCACCGGTAGCGTGGAAGCCACTTTGATTTTTTGAATGATTAAATAGTGGCATATTTATCTCGCGCCAACTTCGGTTATCATAGCAAACCCAGTTTGGTCGTCCCACAACCCTGAAATCTTACCCGTAAAATAATTCAACGGCATTTCATAAAGCCCATTGGGATCGATTTTTAATGTAAAGTCTGTGTAGGTGGCTTCATTTTCAAACTTAACATATAACGTTTCTGGAGAATTATTAAAAATCAGCAATCCAACTCTGTTTCCGTTTTCCTCAACTAATGTTTGAGCTACGATACCAGCTTGAACCTTGGTGTAACGGGTGGTGGCGTTTTTATTATTAATGGGCTTCATAATTAAAAGTATATCAATACAAATAAAGAGGGGCAATCACTTTCATGATTGCCCCTCAGTTATTATTTCCTACCTAACTCGTGTATTAGACGAAGTCGATACGGCAAACGCCACGGACGTTACCAATCGAAAGCGAGATATTCAGATACTGGAAGAACTGAATGAAGAACGCCTTTGTCTCCATGAATACAGTGAGGGGCTGCAAGCGGTAGTACTTACCGAAGAATTCTTCACTGGAGAAGAGATAGATCGTGTTGTCAGGAACGAGTTCGCTCTTGAGTGTGTAGATCGGCTTGACCCCAAGAAGAGTCTTGGAGGGGAGACCGTTAACAAACATTTCCTGAGCGAGATCGCCACCAACTTCCGAACGGCTCATCTTCACGAATTCCTGAGCGGTGATGTTGTTCATGAGCATCACACCCTTGGATTCGCCGCCATCGGGCTGCGTAGGACCAAAGGGAACGCGGAGGCGCTGGATGGTCTTGAAGGCTTCAGCAACGTTCTCACGTGTGATGCCGCCGCTGATTTCAACCCACTGGGGAAGATCGTAACCAGAGAGGGAGAGGTTCGAGGTGTTGACAGAGCCAACAACGCTGTTCACCTTTTCCATGAACTTGGTGTCGATTTCGGTAGCGATGTCCTTCGTGCTGTTCTCGAGAAGGATCTGACGAATGTCGTAGTCGTAGCTACGGAGCTTATCAATGTCCTTGCTGAAGAGCGGGGACACGATGCGAGCGAAGTAGCTAGGATACCTATCGCCCTTGAACTGGTACATGTCGGGCACGATACCGAGGGGGATGGTGACAGCAGGAGCCTGATCGGGCTCGCGGTCATTCCACTTAACGAGGAGCTCAGGATTCTCAGCCTTGTCGAGTTCGTCGTTACCGATGTCGATCGGGGTGAGGATCTTTTCCGCGAAGGATTCTTCACGAAGCTTGTTACGGGTGAATGACTGTGCGGAAACCGAGGCTTCCTTAGTCTGACCAGCCTTCACCATTTCGATGAAAGCGTCATTGAATACTGGAATTTCAGCTGATGCTAGTTTTGTAAATCCGTTCATATTATATTACCTTTCTATATTATTAAGCAGTGAGCTTGATTGGTAGAACCGTTACGCTGGACTGACCAACGTAGATCGAACGGGGGATGTCATAAACTTTCCCAACAACAACTTCGAGTTCGTCAGCGTTACCGACAGCTGCGGCAACAGCCACACTACCAGCGGTGGTGCTGGGGATAACAAACTTGCCGATATCAGCGGCGGTCACTGAACCAGTGTAATAACTGGTTTCGATGACTGAACCACCATCAAGAGCGTAAGCACCAATCTTACCAGAAGCGATTGCGTCACCTTCAGCCTGTGAAGTGATTGCAAAGCCGAGGAGATCAGCACCAGTAACGGCGTTAGTAGCCTTTACGATTTCACCGTCATCATTCTTTGTTACGAGATGTCCTGCGTCAACACCCTCACCAGACTTAATTGCACCAATGAAGTCTGTCTGAGTTAGTGAATGAGCAGAGCCTTTTCTTACATTAATAGCCATATTCTGTTCTTTCTATTTAATTGTTAATGTTAATCTTGCCAATATAAACCCTCATCATTCAAAGATTTATTAAATCCGAATGCTTGGGCATATACTGGATCATATGCTGCTTGCTTTTTGATTGCTGCTACTCGTGCAGGTTTACCGATCAAGGAAACATCTGCCGCATTGCACACTTTCTCAAATGTCCTAGCCAAATAGGACGGATCCTCAACGGCTAGTTTTATAAATTTCCGCTGATCGAAATCACCGGTTATAAATTCTAAATCTGAATTATACAGAGCACTAGCCACCTTAATTACAGCTTGCTTATAACTTTCGCGAGCCTGGTTTAACCCAGCCTCCTTATGCAGCTGCTCATTTAGCTGACTCTTTAAACTGTTCAATTCAGATACAACAAGGCTAGTAAATTCAGCAAACTTATGCAAGAACAGTTTTTCAATTTGAACTGTGTCCTGATTCATTTGTGTGATTTACTAGTGCTTGAATGTATTCTAAGACTTTTTGTTGCTCGTCTTCGTCTAACAAAGACAAAGCTTTAGCTGCTTCTTCCGCTATATTAGCGGGCAGCTTCGACTGGCTGCTTTGAGAGCTCATTCTTAAGCTTTTCGAAAACTAAGTTAGCCATCTTGTGAAACTTCTGTTCTTCAGCATAAGCAGCCTGCTTCTGTAACTGCTGAGCGGCATAAGCTTCATAGGAAGCCAACTTTTCAGCCAACTGTTGATTTTGTTCAACAAGTGCGTCATACTGAGCCTGCTTATAAAGCTCGTCAAATGCATATGCACCCTGAAGTTCGGCTTGCTTAGCCAACTCATACTGTTGTTCCGCCTCAGCTTGCTTCTGTAGCGCCGCAGTCTTTTCTTGCTGTTCGAGTTCGGCAGCTGCTTGAGCAATAAGTGTATCGAAATCACGACGACCAGCTTCCTTCATAAGTTCGAAAGCCTGCTGTTCTTCGGCGGCTTGCTTAAGAAGCTGATCACAGTAATTTCTACCCATTTCGTAAGAAGCAAGTTTTACAGCAAGTTCTTCAGCCTGCTTAGCGGGAGCACAATCATCAGATGAAGGCTTCTGGTCATACTGCTGCTTGCCGTTTAGCTTTTCAGGACCAACTTCATTCTTGTTTGTTGATTCGGTTGATTCACTTACAGCGGTAGCCTTAGTATCCGCGAGGGGCGTGCCGCTGATGTTGGTCTGTGCATTTTCGGCAAGCTTATTCGAAATGGTGTTTAGGATTTCATTAGCGAGCTTGTCAATGTTGGAAGCGGTTTTAGCTGCTGCGGCGGGTTCACTCTTGTCGGTAGAATCCTTTTGCTCATGCTTCTGTTTGTCATTAAGACCTTCAGGTCCGACGTTGGATTTATCGGTTGATTCTGTTTCGTCAGATACAGAACTAATTTCTGTGTCTTCGCCTGGTTTTCCGCTGATATTAGTCTGAGCCATTTCTGCCTCCTTGGTAATGAGTTTATTTAGATGTTCGAGGATTTCTGCCTTCTTAGTGATTTTAGCCATATGATTCTCCGGTAAATTTATTTAATGATATTACTGCTTTTTAATTTTCTTTGCAATTACAATTATTGGTTAAATACATTCAAGTATAACTCCGCAGCCTGCTTTGAAGCAAGACCCAGATTTTCAGCCTTGGAAACAAATCCAGCTAAATGCATTTGAGCCTGTGGATTGAGTGTTGCGATTTTTTGCTGAAAAGTGAATTCGGGTGCAGTAATCTCAACCGCACTCTTATAAATAGTATAAATTTCCTGATCATTGAAACCTGCGGTTTTGGCTGCCATAATAAATCCATCAACATATGCAGGTTGCTTAATGAGCGGTTCAAGCAACTCGGCTTGTTTTGGCATTTCTTCCATAGGTGCAGCTTCAGCCAATTGACCTCCCTGTTGCTGCATCGCCATCTGCTGTTCGAGCTCAGCAATTAATTGCTGAATTGCTTCTGGCGGTAATTGCTGGATCATCTGTTCTAACTCGGGAGGTAGCTCAGAAGCTTGTTCTGGTGCGACAGGCATGTCTTCGGCTAGTTTGATATCGTATAGGGCTACCGCGTCTTCAGCAGGTACGCCAGACTCCACGGCAATTTTGATGAAATTTTCAAAGGTGTTTTTGCTCATAATTTTTTAATTTTAGTTAATTTTTAATTTACTGTAAATAATTTTATTCCTTGTTTTGTAGTACACAATTAAAAATTAACTCGTCAGTTAATTTATTCTGTTCATCCAGATAATTTAACGCAGCTAACTTGTAAGCGATATACTGTTTTGCTAATTCTTTTGAAAAAGAATTTACCTCAGCTTCTGCTGTCTTTGCAATATCATTATCTAAATTAGCCACCAATCTTGCATTTGCAAAAGCGGGTAATAACGAATGACTCATTGCAATTTTTTTAATGGTGGCTTTTTCCGACTGTGATAAATGGGAAAGCGAGGTCGGTTCGAACTTTTCGTTATTAACAACGTCTCCACCCTCTTTTTGTAATTCTTGGAAAATACCTTTAAGCTGTCGCTTCATTCCTAAAACCGCAGCTTCTTTAATTCGAGAACCAAATAAATAATTGGCAAAATTTTCTGGGCTAAAGATGATGCCGTTGTCTGCCGCTCCTTTAAGAAACCGGGCAGGTTCCATTTTGCGGCATTCATCCATAGAAGAATCGCTCAACTTGTCGGTCTTAACAGCTGGTAATAATTTATTACCTACGGCAGCTACGTGTTTTTCAATTTCAGCACATTTACCTAAAATATGTCTTTTGTCTGCTGCTTTTTTAGAAATAAACAAATCATCACTAGGTTCCTGGAACCCAGTATAAATTTGCAAAAAGTCGCTCGTTAACATCGGTTTTAAACTGGAGGCACTTGCAACTTTTGATAAAGATAAACCGATGCGATCGGCTGGACGACGTACGTAAGAAATTTCAAACCATCTAGGATTTGGATTTTCCATCCCAATCATTTGACCTTCTTTTGTAATTTCACCAATTTGTGAAGGAATGTGTTCACAGCGATCATTGTCAGATGCCGCTTTATGATTACAAAGGGTACAAACGTCGTAAGCTTGTTTCGAAGCCATTGACCAATTTGTATGCCCGACCTTCTCTTGTTCTTGGATAATATCCCCACACTTGTCGTTATCCAACCCGACAACCAACTCAATCCTTTTCATCTGAGGATTATAGGCTGCGGCTTTTACATTTCCGTATTTAGGATCGGTTGGTTTATTTTTATGATGCCTGTGAACGCAGCGATCTGAATCTTTAAAATAGTGTGCGTTCTTTTCACACCAATTTGACCGGAACATGTCTCCATTTCTATTGAAGCCGGTTCCCTCATAGGCACCGACGGCAATAATATGTAAATCAGTTTGATTTTTTGTCTTTGCTACTTTGAGTAATGATTTAACTGAGGCGCGTTTAATAAGGATATTAGGATCGCTAATCGCACTTACGGATTCGATACCAAAATCAAAGTCACTATTGGCTGAGAATTTAATCATCTATTTTAAAGGTGGGGGTGGATTAGATAATTCATTTTGCGCTCGAAAACTACGTAACAAATCTTCCGCATAATGCGCATTGTTTTGACTTTGTCTTTCTAATTCAGCTGCATTATAAGCGGATCTATATCTATCTTCTAAAGCGTGCTGAAGTTTATTACCGATTATCAAACCAGCGCCCCCAGCAGCACCACCAACACCGGCTCTACCAAGAATACGCGAAGCCTGTGCAGACATATTATTTAACGCGTTACCTGGCGTAACTTTTTCAGCTATAAGTGGGTTTCGCAACATATCAGCTGGTAATCTGTTAGCTGATCCCGAAAGTATTTCGGCGTCTACCATTAGTTTAATTTCTTCCGGTGTAGCCGTGGGATTTCTGGCAATAAAATAATCCATAAGTGGGTTTGCAACACGCCCAGTGGGATCTGTTATTGGTGATCCATATCCCTGGCGCCCCCGCTGTAATTTAGCCATTAATAAATCTAATGGATTTGGTTCTGATGGATTCGCGGCTTCCCAATCAGCTCTTAAGACCGGATCTGCCGCTATGTCTGGAGGCATTCCTGCTCCTGCAGGTATTGTTAAATCTGGAGTAATTTTTTCTGCGATATTTGCTGGATAACCGAGTGAATTTACGAGTAATTCTGTACGTGCTAGCGGAGATAAATTTTTAACAGCTTTTTGAACTTGTGCTGGATTTGAGTTTCCTCTGGTTAACTTTTCTAACAATTCTAATTCATTTAAATGGGTGTATTTTGATTGTTGATTAGCTGGAGCTAAACGCAATGCATCGAAAGCCTTCTTGGGATTATTTCCGTGTTCAGCAACAATTTTGTCTATAAGCGCGCTGTTGGTTGCGGGGAGTGCATCATAAAGTGGATTTAGTGCCTCCATCTTATTTGCAGCCCAATTGCCTAGTCGCCCGCCAGCACCTAAAAGTCCCAACGGAGCTCCTAACGTCATACCTGTACCTGTAAACCAATCATGAGATTTGTTAATTGGAGGAATGTCTAAGTTAGGAAGAGGTTGCTGCGCGAATTGATCAAATAACCTATCTCTTTTAACTGTGTCTAATTGATTTGAAATTTGATTTTCAAGTTCATTAACTTTTGGAGAAAAGATATCTGTTCCAAATCCATCGGAAGAAACAATATCTTTCGTTATGTCTTGTTTATCAGAAAGATAATCTACTCCGCTAGGATTGAACATGGAGATATCTGGTTCGCCCGAATTATCTAATGCGCGGGGATTAAAATTGGGTTGCGTTTCGGGTACAGATGGTACAGATGGCGCATATGGTGTAGTTTTTGGGAATAATTCCTTAAACCCATGATAACCTGCGCCAGCTAATCCACCTAATCCAAAACCAGTAATTAAATTGTTTACGAGTCTTTTTCTTTTAACTTCTGAAGATTCGTCTTTTTTATTTTCCAATAAACCCTTTAACCCCATTACGCTTGCACCCAATCCACCACCAATTAATGTGGGTTTTACGTAATCAATTAAATCCGCTTTTTTAAATAAGTCTAAAGCTCTCATACTGTGTAAGTCTTTTCTCCACTAAATGTATCAACGGTATTCCTAAGGTCAACTAAAGCAGTTGAAAATCTACTCACAATTTCATCTCTATAAGCTTCAACCTTTGTTTGTGTGTTTACATCAAACGGTTCTGATTTAGAATCAAATGATTGTACAAACGGAAAATCTGACCGAATTTTTACTGATTTAGTGGGTAATGTAAATTCATCGGGGGCTGCCTCCAAATAAACACCACCAACTTCAATTTCCGGCTCACCAAACTGCTTCATTTTTTTACGGTCCGTGTCAGACAATGCATCCGCATCATTAACAAAAGTTAATTTCCAAACATCATTTTCAATTGATTGAAATACACGAAGAATAGCCATAAAAATTATCTTTTTTGATCGAAGGGGAGGTCTAGGTCTCGACGATTACTTAAATCTTTTTGTTTAAGAAGGTCTGTATCAAGCTCAACCAACTGCTGAGCGTCGGTTGGATGTAATGCTTGACCGGCCATCATTTCGCGAAGTTTAGCCCGAACAACTTCTTGCTCTTTAGACATTTGAGGAGATAACCGTAAAATTTGTTGATATGCGTTTATAATCTTATACGGATTTTCAACTTTGAGTACGTCGTCCGTTAAAATTAAATTTTGAAGTAATGCTGCGCGTTCGCGGTTATCTAATTCGGTGTTCGAATGTAAAAACGGGGCACGAGGATCCGCCTTTAGCGCCGCCTTCTGTCTTTCGTGCAACCCCAATAACGATCCAACAATACTTCCACCAAAACCAGTGGGTTTGGGGATCGAATCATCGTTTGCGGCTTCTTTTTGAACTTCTTCTTCAGGATATGCAGCAATTAGCGAATCTAATTCGTTTGCCAATTTTTCGCATGCAGCTTTTTCAAAAGCAGCGGCTAATGGATTTAATTTATAACCAGCTTGTTTAAATTGATTTTGTTGGTCATTCACAAGACTAACTGCGTCAGTTAGTTCTGAACTTAATTTAATCTTATTGCTGGCAGACTTAAGTAACGAATCAAAATGATTTAGTTCTGCACAAGGTTCAAATGAAATGTATTTGGAATCATGAGTACCTCGAGATTCCGTAAGTGCCGCAGACTTGTAGATTAAATCTACATAGGGTACCGCGCGATCTCCATATGTCGCAAAAGCTTGTGATTCAAATTCATGAAAAGGAGTTCTATAGGCTGCTTCTTTCTTAAATGTATTAATTAAGTTAAAAAGCGAAGCTTCAAGATATGCATCGTTGGCAACTTTTTCAGTTTTAATTTCATCCAAATCTCTGTTCAACCGGCTGATATAGTCCTGGGCCTTTTTGAACTGACCCTTGTACGAAGTTCCGTACGAGTCATAATTCTCAGAGTTATTCTTAATCGCTTCTGCAGCTTTCTTAAATTCCGGATTGGTCAGGTATTTATTATAATCTACTTCTTCGTTTACTTCAGGAAACCACTCCGCTTTAAGTTGACCTGCAGTTTTTTCTTTTTCACCAAAGATATTAGTGATGACGGTATTGATGTCTCCTGTATCAAAATCTGTTGCTCGATCAGCCGCTGTTTTCATGTGCCCGTAAAACAAGGCTACATTAAGAGCTTCTCCGGTTCTCTGAATATAGTTAGGATTTAAATCAAATTCGCGAGCTACTTTCTCCAGAGCGTCAGTAGGTTTGCTTCCTTTGTTGATTAAACCAATTGTGGAATTTAGCGCTAGTTTAATAATTTCGAGCGGTTGCATAATAATTTAGTATGGCTTATAGCATGATTTTATTCAATTACTTTTTTAAATCGGCCAAGGTTTTAAATTCAGACTGTTCCGTTTCCTGTAAAGAATATTCACGTAATAAGTCCATCATTTCCCTATCCAGGGTGCTCATATCTTCTACGGCACCCAGCATAGCACCTTCTATCCGTTTTGTACCGGCATCCAGATTTCTAGTCTTAGCATCAAAATAAGCAGCTTCTTTTTGCTTAATATAATAATTTGCCAAATTAGAAACTACAGAAACATATTCAATTGCATCTTTTTTAGAATTAACAGTGAAATTAAGATTTAACGTATTACTAATAGAAGAATTACCTAAAAATTCATTTATTTTAGATTTATCAGCCGGCGATAAATTATGATAATCAATTTGTGCTCTAACGCCTAGTTCGCCTAATGCAAAAATAGCTCTAAAATAATTAAAATCAATTTGATCAAATAATCCTAGATTATGTAACTGTCTTAAATAAGTAAAATTCGCAATCCGGTCTTTGGGAAAGGAACTAAAATCAAAGAATAAATTTCTAATTGCTTCTACTTTTCTAAAAGAAATTTTCCACCTAGAAGCTAATTCTTTATCTGATAAATTGGCATAAATACCGTAACCAATAAATCTAAAGATGTCTTGATGTTCTTTTGAACTGGCAAGATCTATAGCATACTGGATATGTTCATCGTATTTATAATCAGAAATGTGTTTTATCAGTTTTTTGACATACTCATCTTGAATATTATTTACCAATTTTAAGTTCCAAACTGGATTGTCTTTTAACAGCACCCGATCTACATCTGTAGTAATTTTACGCTGCTTGGATCTTTTAAAATTTTGGTACCAAAGTTGTTTTAGTAATTCAGTCTCTTCTTCAGTTAATGTAGACGCATACTCATTTATATAATTTGGTAATTTATAATTAATTTCAAAGTATAACCCTTTCGAAATAAACCGGTTTAAACAAGCAGAACCAGATTCAGGAATATGAACGAAATCCTGCAATTTATATTTTGCAGGATTTTTGAGTAAATCAAATCGCCAATTAGGTCTTATATGAAAAGAACTAGTTGGTCGTGGGTTGACCTTTTTAGCCATAAACTTCCATATTTAAGGCGATCCTAACACCCGTAAATCGTTAGGTAAATAATAAGGTGAACCTGGTACTCGGCTAGGATCCGCCGGCGTCATATTTGGAGTTGAATTTCCTGCCTCAGTGGGAGGTTCCGCTACATCTAATAAGGGATCTCTAGTTGACGCATAATTTGTGGCTACTTCGGCTACGGGTAGTGTGGTTCTTACACCTATGCGTGCACCTCTAGACAATCCCCCTAATACATTACCACTCATGGCTTGAGAGCCTCGGGCTAAAGTTTGTGCTGCTTGTTCTGCACGTCTAAGTTTAGCTGCTTGTGCGATAGCTCTGGTGGCGGTTGCCGCCCCCCGTAAACCCACTCTTGCGGCTGTTGCTCCAAGGCCCAAACCGGGAGTAAAATTTAAAGCAGTCAGCGCGGTATTTCCCAATGCCTTGCCCCCCGATTTTAAAGCATCCGACCAATTACCTTGACGGGCGTATGCCCAAGCATCTCCAGTTTCTTTTATAGCATCCGTTACGGGGGCCACGTACATGGTGTGTGCTAAATCTTTAGTAACTCCACCGACATTCTTGACAACATTCCATGCGCGGGATCCAAAGCCCGGAGCGTTGCTTGGTGTAGACGCTGCCAATTGATTCGGTTGCTGGGGTTTACCCGTAAATCCCGCAGCAAATTGCTGAGCTTTGGTTTGATCAACAATTGGTTGTGGAGTCAAAATTGGAGCCGCTTGTTTATAAAGTTCAAATGCATCACGATAACACAACCCATGTTGCATGGCTCTTTTGATGAATCCAGATTCAAAAGACATTTTAAACTCCCAATTCTTGTTTATCCATATTTATGGAAATCTCGGGAGACTTTCTCTTCAAGAAAATTACCAAGTCTCCAAGATTTTTAAATACGTTTGTAACAAGCTCAACCAATTCGGGCAGTTCTCCACGACCGTACATTTGTTCAAACTTTTCAGTTTCCCAATAAATCATGAACAACATTCTACCAAGTTTATCCAAGCAAGAAATAAAATCAGGCATGTATGCTTGAATTTTATTTGCAGGATTTACATACTTTGCCAATGTTGCAATTGTTTGCGTATCAAAAATCTGTTTCTGACCGGCTTGTGCGAGTTGGTTAGCTTGATTGATTGCCGCATCCAACCCTTCAACTTCAGGCATACCAGTTAAACCAGTACGGGTAGGGTTCAATACATAACTCTCTTGCCCACCCAATACTTGGGAATAACCATCGCCGACATAAGTGGGTTGACCGAATTCATTAGTATATGGAAGTGGATCTACCGGAGTCATTGTTGTGTCTCCTGTATACGCCAGCTTGATGTAACCTTCTTTCTTACCCATGGATGGAACGGAATCCACAAGTTCTTCAGCAGTTTTTTCGTCCAATCCGTAATCCTGAATTAGCGCGATCTTAACATTAAGCGCATTATCATATTTGGTTTTGGTTTGCCCGATATTTAGAAAATAATCAGATCCGTTAGACCTAAGTGCAAGCGGGAATACATTTTGCGCGGTTAGTGCGGCGTTCAACACGTTGAGCTTACCAGGCTTGGCGCCATTGTCGTTTGAATAAACTCGGTTAATTGGCATCAATTTAAATCCTTTGGGGACATAAATAAGTTGATCTTTACGATCCAAAGTATCACCACTCTTTTTAGTTAATACCAAGGTACTGGTAAAGTGCTTTACGGGTTTGGTGTAAAAATTACCATTGAGCCTCCTACCTGTTGTAGATGTACCTTCGCCACCACAGCATGAAGGATTATACTGAATCTTAATATTACGGATGCCCGTTGGATCTTTATAGTTTTCTAAAACGGTAAATGGTTGTGTGGCTGCGAGACGTTCATTGACCAAAATATACTGCTGATCAAATGAAGGAGTGACTTCGGCTAATTCCTGTAATTTATTATGTACTTCTTCGTAATCTTTAATCGTATATTGATTTCTTACAAAGATTTCGCGGTTAGGAACAACATACGCAGAGCCGTCTTTTGCATTTAGATCCACCACCACAGAGTCGTCGGTTGAAAAATTAACATCAAGTCTTTGTGGCTTAACAAAGATCATCGCGTTACGAAGCCCACCGCTTTCCGTCAAATAACTATAAAACCCAGTCTTAGTTGGATTTGTAAACTTTTCATCATATTTGATTAATCCAAACTTAGAAACTTGTTCTTCTGTTCGGTCGTCAATTACGCCGTATCCTTTAGACATAACCGAATCTTTTACCTTCGCAGGCATATCAGGCATTAAGGAACGGCGCGTAATAATGCGGATCATTGCGAACCCAGCTTTCTTTTCCGGTGCTTTTACCTTGGGTTTGGGTGCAACAGCTGCGGCTACTTTTTCTACTGGATAAAACCTTAAAACAGATTCCAGAAATCTTTCGTCATTTTTTAGCAAGTTATGAAAAGCTTGCTTGGTGAGCTCATCACCATCTTTGACATAGTCGATTACCGAGGCATACGAAATCTTACCAGTACGAGGTGCGCGCATAAGATCTTTCATATCCACCGACTGAATCGTATTGCGTAAAATTTCTTTTTCTTTTTGCTTCGATGCCCCACCTAAACCAGTGGCGTCGTCCTTTAAGAACAATTCAGCAAAATCTTCATTAAGCGGATAAAACTGTTCATTATTTTTAGAATAAAGAATATCAATACCTTTAACATCTCCGTTCACAAAGAAAGCTGGCACATAAACAATTTGTCCATTGTTAGATTTAAATCCAAAAACACCCAATGCCTTAGTTCCATCGTCACTTTTATTAACCACTTCAAATCCAACCAAAAACGGAAGCAAATTTTGTAATTTGTCCTGTAATTTGTCGTAAGCTAATTGGAAAAAACTCTGTTCAAACTCGGATCCGTTATTGGCAATTTTATGTAAACTCATAGTGTTATCTTAAATTTGATAGTGCTAGATATCAACATATTAATATACTTTTAGCATAATATCAAGTTATCGATTGCTTAGTCTTCATCTAATAATTCTTCAGCTTTTTTATGACCAAATCCAACGCCGTAAGCTAAACCAAGAATTGGACTCGGACCTTTTAAACTGGAAGTCATCCCATTATTTACCGAATTAATTAATCGTTTTTCCAAATATGTGGAATACATTTGATGTGCCCAATCCGGTACGTGCCCAGGAACGTCCAACAATCGAACCATTTCCGGGTGAAAAGCTGGAGGTTCGTCGTGCACATGTACTGCATCGATTTTATGACTTTTAAGATTTTCAATCATTTTAGAAGTTAACCGCGTACCGATTGTATAATGCAACGCTGGTTCTTCTAAATATTTACCCTGCGCCAGATCTACCCTGACTAATTTGGCAGTAGGTCTAGGTTTATAATCTTTTTCAATTGCTTGGTAACTGACCACAGAATCAGGTAGATGGTCCCCCAAACCATCGGGGTGTGTAATCCTAACATGGTCTACCGCGCCTCGAGCAATTACTTCAAAATTACGACGGTTAACCCCCATCCCCGATTCATCAAATGCTTTATGCATTGCATTCACAAAATAATTCCTACCTTCGCCAATACCTTTGTGTTGTACGATGTCGGCAGGATTTACAATACCAGCCGACATAATATCTCCGGCTTCGACATGATCGTTTACTTTAACTTTAGGTTCAAACCCCGCCGGAACATAATGTGCGTGTTCTCCTTTGTGGTTTCCCACCACAATTTCAGTTCCACCTTGTGGTAAATTCCGTACAGTTTTTACAACACCATCAATTGTGGCGACAGCCGCCTTATTCTGGAATGTGTGAGGAATGTTGGCCAGCTGATCGATAAGCTTGAATCCGGTTGCAACTGTTTTGCCCAAAGCAGCCGACCCTGCTTGGTGTTTGGAATTTAACTGCCCCTGCGCAAGCGGTTCGCCCAAAGCGGTTGCAGCGGTTACACCAAGATATGACCCCATTGCTGGCAATCCCTTTTCTCGTTTACCTGCGCAAAGTTGGCATACCGCACCAGTATGACTTTTGCGGCTGGCTTGACATGTGATTGGTGATCTAACGATTATTTGTTTAACTCCTGCGTTAGCTAAGTCAGATAATACTTTGGCGGTTACCAAATTATTACGGTTAAAACCATTAGTTGGTCTTGCCAGAAAAGTACCAATTGAATCTCTGTCAGATGTAGATACCG
>Ga0255211_1000463_pt1 | contig 14544 bp, 17 predicted proteins | sample Miss_Yuk_RepB_8d_FD_183036 | JGI IMG/M metagenome (GOLD analysis project Ga0255211, IMG submission 183036) | Freshwater microbial communities from Mississippi River, Louisiana, United States - Miss_Yuk_RepB_8d | ecosystem: Environmental > Aquatic > Freshwater > River | place: USA: Louisiana...
ATAATTGTTTAATTTAAGAATGGAACAAATCGTACCTTATCAAGCAAGATTAGTAGTGCCTATTAAAGTGAACGATGATAGATTTATTCAAATTCAAGAGTTAATTGATGCAAAAAGAAATATGTTAATTAATAAACAAAAAAAATTGCGTTTTATTTTAAAGCAAAATAAATTTTTAGACGTAGTTAAAAATGATTATGAAAAATTTTATGGATATATTGCTGAACAAAAAAAAGATCAAATTAGAGCTCTTCAAATTTTGGATGAATATATTAAAGATTTAACATTATCTGGGCAATTAACAAAACATAATATCGAAGATGCAAAAGAAGAACAACATAAAATTTTAAAAGAAGTCAATTCAATTAAGGAAAGTTTAGACACGATTATAAATCAAACTAAAGAACTTTCCAATTAAATAATACTTTAACACTAATAAAATAATATATTTTATATATATTTTATATATATGGCACAATCACAACAATTTTTGGTTGAATTTCAAGAAAAAATGGATAAATTAGCTAATATAAGACGCAATCTTCAAACTAGTATTCAATTTAAACAACAATTTACAAATGATATTAAAACAAAGCTTGGAGAGATTAATAATAAAGTTAAGCTAATTTCTGGTTTAATTTATGAATTAAAAACTAAAGTTGATAACTTACAAATACAGGTTGGAGAACATACAACATTTATTGGTGATAAAGAAAGACAAATTGTAGAAATAAATCAACGAATTTCAAATACTTTAGCTGAAAAGGATAGAGTAACTCAAGAATTTAATGAACATAGAGATAAAACACAAAGTCAAATTACAGAACAGCAAAATAAAATTGATAATTTGGAAGCTCAACTTAGAGATTTAACCCAACTAAAAGAAACTGCTGATAATCAACTAAAAGCTTTACAAGCTGAAATACAAGCGAAAGGTGATCAAAAGGATAGACAACATACCGAAGAAATCGCAAAAATTGCGGTAAAAAACCAACAACAATTACAAGAACAAGAAGAAGAGCTAACACAAAGAATTAATGAATGTGAAGGTAGAATTACTGATTTTCAAAATCAACTTAATCAAAAAGAAAACGAACATCAACAAACACAACAACAACTTGATGAAAAACAAAATCAATCTCAAGAACAAGTTTTCGAATTACAAAACCAAATAAGTTTTCTTACTCAAGAAAATGACAAATTAATTCAAAGATTAATAGCTGCTACTCAAGCTATTAATGAAGCAAATAATGAATTAGAAACTATTGTTAATAGTGTTCCAAATGCTCAGACTAAACAAGAAGTAGATGCTTTATTAAATGAAATCACACAACAATTAGAACAATCAATTGAAAACATTTCACGTGCTACGCAAGGCCAAATACAAAATTCTACTTTATTAGTTAATTCTCCAAATAATGAACAATATAATGTTGAAACAAATTTTCAAAATTTAATGAACATACATGCTAATAATACTCAATATGGCGAATATTCAGCCTTTATGAGAACATTACAAAACAAAAACAAAGGACAGCTAATGAGTGCTATTAATCAATTAATTCGTAATGCTCAAAATGGAGACAAAACTTCACAAGTCATGCTTAAACAAATTTTAGAAGCAAATAAATTAATTGTTAAACCACCACAAAGGGCTGGTAAGCATTATAAGCGTAAAACAACGAAAAAAAATAGAAAACAAAAAGGTGGTTTTATATATAAAACCAGTAGTAAAAGAAGAAGTATTACATCTAAATTACCTAAGAAAAACTTAAGAAATAGCACTAGAAGAATTTCTAGATAAACTTTATGCCATATTTTTTATACTTGGACAACTTATAAAACTTTTAGCATTGTATATGTTAAATAATTTCATTTAGATTCATTTTATTGACCATATGTATAAGTATTATATTTTTCACATAATACAATATTATATTTTGTTAAGATTATTACTTTAGGGTTTATACATTATATTATCTTAATATCATATTCAATATCATATTTAAAATAATTATTAATAATGCGATTTTTTATAATATAATATATAATATTTTTTTAAATATTATATATATAATGAAGCTTAATTCAGCCATGTCAAAATTTCTAACCAATAAGTGGGTTTTAAATATAATAGCTTTTTTGGCGCTATTAAATGTAATTGGCTATATTGTTATGGGTAATTTAAATGTAGTAATGTATTTTATTGTATTTGCCGTTTTAGTAAGATACTTTAGTAAAAATATGACAATTGTTTTGGGTGTGCCATTAGTATTAGTAAACTTATTAGCAATTAGAGGAAATGTATTAGAAGGAATGGAATCTGGAAATGGTACTACAAATTCTGCTACTAAACCAGTTACAAAACCTAGCACTCAAAATGATAAAGAAAAAGAAAAATTTAATAATATGGCAAATGTTGATAATACTGATACTACTACAGTAATTAACAAATCGTCTGCTTCTAAAGTTTCAACAAGTCCGGACAATCCTGCGCAAGACACTGGTGATAAACAAGGCTTTGAATCAGGACGTCGTAAAAATAGAGGATATGACATAGACTATGCCACAACTATTGAGGATGCTTATGATGAATTAAATAATATTTTAGGCAGCGATGGCATTCAACGTTTAACCGCTGATAGTCAAAATTTAATGAAACAACAAATGCAGTTAGCTGAAGCTATGAAAAACATGGCACCGCTTATTCAAACTATTCAGCCAATGGTTAAAAATTTACAAGGAATAATGGGTCAAATTGGTGATGGAAAAGAAGTAGAAACTTTAAAGAAATTAGCCGACAATTTTACTACTACCACTGGCAAAGAAGAAACAAAAATTATGGCATAATACTATTTTTATATTATAATTATATTATAATTATATAATATGAAAAAATGTCCACCAGGAGTCATATGTATTGAAAATTATTCAATGTTTTTTATTGTAGTTTGTATTTTAATTTTAATTTATATAACTTATACAACTATCTTTAAACAAAGTGTAGTCGTTAATAATTCACCATCAGAAAAAATAGTTATTAAGGATACAACTAGAGAGAATACAGGATTAAATAATTGGTTTGGGGGATGGATTCCTAGTTGGCCTTACACCAATTTACCAAGCGACCCTCTATTAAACCCTTATGCTCCTCCTCTACGAGATGAGAGATATTTTATTCCAGGGTTTCCTTCGAGAGCTATACCACCAGGTGCTGTTCCCATTAATATTTCTACTAATATAGGCGCAGTTAATACACAATATAGACAATTAGGTATTATGACTGCTACTAATACAAAAGGCAAAATTATACCACTTATGGGACGTCCACTTTTTACCAATAGAGATAAATGGCAATATTATACAATGAGTGACCAAAATAATAGCATGAAATTACCTCTCTCTAGAAATGGTAAAAGTTGTACTAATGAATATGGTTGCGATAAATTATATAATGGTGATACAGTTTATATTGAAGGTATTAATGAACCATATAAAATTACTATGTATGACAATGATACAATAAAATATTTACCTTTTATTTAGAATTTAATGATGAATATCAAAAAAAATAGCTATTCCATATAAAATTAATAAATCTATAATAAATATAAATATCAGTTTGTAAGTATTTCTTTTATAGAAATGATGTAACTTATTTTCTGGATTTGCTTGATTCCATATTTTTTCTAAACGAACTAATATTTCATAAATAAAAAAACCGGCAACAAAAAGCAGAGCTGTTCTTAAAGCATTTGTAAACATTCGTGGATGATCTAATTTCATTTTATATTATATATATAAAATGAAATTTATAAATGTCTTGTTTTATTTTTTTTTGTTAATCTAAAACATCTAGTTTTCTTAAATTTTGATCCGCCACTTGATGCCATAGTTTTAGCTGCTTTATTAACTGCTTCAAAACCTTCTTGAGGTTTCTCTCCAGATTGAGACATTGATACTTTTTCAGAAACAGTATCCGCTATATAATTTGCTATAGTTTTAAATGAATTAATTAATTCTGTATTAGATTTATCTGCTACATCTCCCGTAGTAAGAGTTAATTCTTGAGATGACTGATCAGTAGTATTAGTAGGCTCTTTATTAGTATTAGCATTTTCTGTAATATCTATTGGTTCTTCAGTAACAGTATCATCTACTTTTTCAGTTGGTTGAATCGGAACATCTAGAACACCTTCAGTAGAATTATCAGTAGGTTCTTCAGTAGAATTATCAGTAGGTTCTTCAGTAACAGTATTAGCTACTTTTTCAGTTGGTTGAATCGGAACATCTAGAACACCTTCAGTAGAATTATCAGTAGGTTCTTCAGTAACAGTATCAGCTACTTTTTCAGTTGGTTGAATCGGAACATCTAGAACACCTTCAGTAGAATTATCAGTAGGTTCCTCAGTAACAGTATCAGCTACTTTTTCAGTTGGTTGAATCGGAACATCTAGAACACCTTCAGTAGAATTATCAGTAGGTTCTTCAGTAACAGTATCAGCTACTTTTTCAGTTGGTTGGATCGGAATATCTAAAACACCTTCAGAATTATCGCTAGTTTCTGTGTCTCCTTTATCTGTTTCATCAACAACATCACTAGTGGATATTTTTTCAGTTGGTTGAATGGGAATATCTAAAACACCTTCATTAGATTTATCACTAGTTTCTGTGACAGGATTCTCTGTAGTATTATTACTTATAGGTTGATCAGCAGTTACAGTATTAATAGTTTCATTAGTATTATCTTTAGGAGTATCATTATCATCTCCTTCACCACCTCTATATTTTCTATAATGTAATTTTTTTAATGATTTTCTAGCTAAATTAACTTTTCTTTTATTTCTAAATGTTCTCTTTTTATAAGATGACTTGAGCTTTTTATATTTTTTTAAACTTTGACTTTTTTTATTGTACAATTTTGATATTTTACCTTTAGTTAATTTCATTCTATATAAATAAATTAATATTTTTATTTATATACTTATATTAATGAGTACTGAAAATATAAATATATCACCTACAAATGTTAAAGGAAAATGTGACAGAAAATGTTCATATGCTTTTAAATATTCAGAAAGCAATTCTACTGCTAAAAATAATGGTGTTTTAATAAACTTAACATATGATTCAACAAGTATACCTCCAGTTATATATAACAAGGAAAAATATATTGTAGATAAGATAACAATAACATCACCATCAATACATACATTTAATGATAATTCAATGCCTGGAGAGATAATAATAACACATAACCCTCAAAAAGGCGGAAATTCACTGAAAGTATGTATACCATTTACATCATCAAGTGAGTCATCAAGTGCATCACAAATAATAACAGACATAATAAACAAAGTAGCATCAAATGCTCCGAGCCAAGGTAATTCTACAAATTTAAATATGAGTTTTAGTTTACAACAAATAGTTCCAAAAAAGCCCTTTTTTGTTTACTCTGAAGGAAAAACTGATTGGATTGTTTATGGTGAACTAGATGCTATTCCATTAAGTTCAACAACAATAACAACATTACAACAAATAATACAAGCATTTCCAATTCCAACACCAGGAGGAGATTTATTTTATAATTCTAAAGGTCCAATATCAGGTCTTCAATTAGGTGATGGAATTTATATTTCATGTCAACCTACAGGTTCATCAGAAGAAGAAACTGCAGTAGAGTATGATACAAACTCAACATCTTATGATTTTTCAAATATATCTGAAAGTCCTATTTTTAGATCAATAATTGTCACAATTATAGGAATTGTATTATTCATAATATTATATTATGGTATAAGTTTATTTTTTGAGTATTTGACATCAAATTCTGAAAAGTTACTAGAATCACAAAAAAATACCTAAATAATAAATTTACAAAATAAATTTATTATATAAAAAATACTATTTTACAATACTTTCAGAGCAAATGACATAAGCCAAAAATCTGTGCAATGTAATTAATTAGAAGTATTTAATGGTGCAGCATCATATAAATTATCAAGTAATGGTTTATAAGAAGCTGCATTCAATGATGAACCAGAACGAACAATTGGAGCCATTTTAGCGACAACTTCTTGTTCTAAAGTATAGGGGAATTGATTGAAAGCTGTAAATTGTGACATCTTCTTCTTTTCAGATGGAGCATAAGCAGCAAGTGCTCCTAAACCAGTAACATCATTAGAACGACGCATTAAATCAAAAGCGACTAAAGCTGCTAATACTGCTAAAATAGGATTAGCATGCATGAAAAGATATATAACAATTAAAATAATAACAACTTTGCCAATAACATTATCAATCATAACAGCAATTATTTCTGGTGTCTTAAATCCTAATATTAAATAAATAATTATTAATATAATTAAAATAAATTCACCAGTATGCTCTTTTTTAAAAAGTTCTGTAAGAGTATTCATATATCATATTTATAGATTTTATTTTTTCCATCTTTAAGAAAGGTCGAAAAACAACATAAAAACAATATTCTAAATAATATAAGTATGAATACCTATCTTGGACAAAAAGGATATACAATAAATAAAAGTGAATTAAGTATTGAAAAACAAGTTAAAATAAGAAATGATTTAATGATAAAACCATTTGTTATGGGCTCACCTTTGAATGATACAAAAACATTTCCAGCTTATAGAGAGTCACCAAATAAATTTTATGTTCCGCATTATTATGGAGTTGAACAATTTGGTCCTCCTAAACAATACAAAATATCAGAAGGTTTAAATATTAATTTAGAATTTAACGGACAACTTCGCGATTATCAAGAACCAGTAGTAAATAAATTTGTTAAACATTGTTTAGACGTTCAATACGGTGGTGGATTATTAGAATTATACTGTGCATGGGGCAAAACATCAGCATCTTTAAATATAATAACTCAATTAAAGAAAAAAACAATAGTGATAGTTCATAAAGAGTTTTTAATGAATCAATGGATTGAGAGAATTCAACAATTTTTACCGGCAGCAAAGGTAGGAAAAATTCAAGGACCTGTAATTGATATTGACGATAAAGATATTGTTATTGCAATGCTACAAAGTTTATCAATGAAAGACTATCCATCATCAGTATTTGAAAGTTTTGGTTTTACTATTATTGATGAAGTGCATCATATATCTAGTGAGGTATTTTCTAATTCCTTATTCAAACTTGTCACAAAATATATGCTTGGATTATCAGCAACTATGAATCGTAAAGATGGAACTACTCCAGTATTTAAAATGTTTCTTGGAGATGTAATTTTTAAATCCAAGAGGGATAATGATAGAGCCGTAACAGTTAGAGCTATTGAATATTATGTAGATGATGACGATTTTAATGAAGTCAAATTAGATTATAGAGGAAAACCTCAATATAGTACTATGATATCAAAACTATGTGAATATAATAGGAGAAGTGAATTTATTTTAAAGGTTCTCTCTGATATGTTAAAAGAAAATCCAAATCAACAAATAATGATACTTGCACATAATAAAAATTTGCTTAAATATTTACATGATGCTGTTGCTCATAGAAATATAGCAACTGTCGGGTATTATATAGGTGGAATGAAAGAATCAGCTTTAAAAGAAACTGAAACAAAGAAAGTAGTCATTGCTACTTATGCTATGGCTGCAGAAGCACTTGATATAAAAACATTGACTACATTAATAATGGCAACACCAAAAACGGATATTGAACAAAGTGTTGGTCGTATTCTTAGAGAAAAACATAGTAGTCCAATTGTGGTAGATATAGTAGACAGCCATGATTTATTCAAGAATCAATGGCGAAAACGCAAAACATTTTATAAAAAAGAAAATTATAAAATTATTTATACAATTAGCACAGAATATACAATAGATTTGTCAAAATGGACTTTAGTTTATAATCCTAATTCAAAAGTTTCGAGAGAATGTAAACCAAAGAAAAAGAAAACAACGTCTGTTAAGAGCAATAGTTCTTCAGAAAAAAGTATTACAAATGAGTCTGAATCAGAAGACGAAAATGAAGAACCAGAACCTGTTCCTAAAAAGGCCAGTAAAATTTCGGATGATGTATGCTTTCTAAAAATAAAATAAATGTTTTATTTTATTATCTTATTGTCAATCCCATATTTTATTTTTCTTCTAAAATCTTTATTTTGTGTAATAATTATTGCTATATTTTTTTATATAATTTTATATGTTATATAAAAAATTATTATGATATAAATTATTAATGACCTTTGCTAGGAAACCCAGTATTATTATAATGCGAGTAATTATCTATACATGATGTTTCGTTTGAAAGTTTAACATATGGTACAGGATTAGCTAAAGCAGACAAATTAGCTGGTAAATTAATACCTGCTACTTGATAACTGGGAGTATTAGGCGTGTTATTCATATATTGAGAATATCCACCACGTTGTTTACGATGTCCTCTACTATGTCTACGCGAACGTCTTCCTCCAGCTAACGCTCTAGCCAACCTTCTAGACGCGGCTTTACTTCTGAGTCTATGTTTGAGAGTTTTGATTTTTTTACTTTTTGCTTTCATTCTCTTATATTGTTTAGTTATATTTTTTATTTTTCTTTTAAGTTTTTTAGCTCCCCCACTCATACAAATACCAGGAACTCTTCCTGCTGCAGCATCAATATTTAATTTAGAACCTGCTAAACCAGGAAGAGGACCTGGTGGTGTTCCAGGAATTTCATTGCTACTAAAACTGCCAGAATAATTTGAACTAGTTCCATTTACATAAGGACTAGTATTATAAGGATTATTATTTCCATAACCTAAATTGGATGCTCCTGAACCAGCTGACATATTATATATATAATGTTATATTATATATTTAACAAATGGTATCTTGGACTTAACGATTAATATATGTTCTATTAATACGATAACCAGTATGACAAAAAATTTCAAATGGGGAAGCATCGCCTGCTTTAGCTATATCAATAATTGTTTGTGGGCAATTTTTACCATTACCAAAAACAATAACATCATCATTTATTTTATCGTTTGCTTTTGCTTCAACTATAATCTGATCCATACTAATTGTTCCAAGGACTTTTCTTTTTGTTCCGTTTATATAAACGTATAATTTACCAGATGATGTTTTAGGTATAATATCAGCATAACCAATTGGTATTACTGCAACTCTCATTTTTTTAGGTGTAATATATTCCCAATCATAACCAATACCAGCACCCTTCTCAACATCTTTAAGTTGAATAATATATGATTTAACTGTCATAGCTAATTTCAAATTTTTAATAATTTCATCATTACCTCCTAAACCATAAACACCGGAACCAGATCTGGCCAATGTAAAATCTGAAACATCATAATTTAAACAACCGCCAGTATTTGCTATATGAACTAAAGGCGGAACTATATCTATTTCAGCTAATTGTTTTCTAAGCTCTCTAAATTTACGCAATTGTTCGTTTACAATTGGACTATTTTTAATTCCTGAACATACTAAATGTGACATCATACCAACTAACTCAAATTTATCACATGCGACAACATCTTTAAAAGCTTGCATTGCATTATTATATGGAATTCCAGCACGATTAATTCCAGTATCTACAAACATAGTTACTTTTATTTTTTTTACCAGCAGGAATCATACTTGCAATTTTAGGAATAAGTTTTTCATCAAATATAGCAATGTCTAAATTAAGATTTAATCCATGTTTAAATTCTTGCCCATCAATATCATATAGCCAAGATAATACACGTCCTTTATCTCCACTTTTTCTTAATAATATAGCTTCACCTAGAGTAGCAACGCCAATATATTTAATGCCGATTTTACGTAAAATCTTTGCCATTTCAATTAATCCGTGTCCATAGGCATCCGCCTTTAAAACAGGCATTAAATCAGTCCCTGATTGTTTTTTTAAATATTTAACATTATTTCTAATTGCACTCACATCAATTATTGCTTTAATATCTTTATCGGAAGCAGGAATATATTTTACTTTGCATGTTTTATTTTTGTGGTTCTGTTTTTTTGATTTATTAGTCATATAATATTATATATATTATATTATATGACTAATAAATCAAAAAAAACAAAACTATCTAAAAATAAAACTTCTAAAAATAAACAAGGCAACGTGATCTGGGATATTTATGGACGAGTATTGAATCAAAAAACTAAAAAATATATTCGAATTGGTAGCAGCGAATCTATGAAAGTAATTAGTGAATTAGAAAAAAATAATGAATGGAAAAAACGAGTTAATTATATTATAACACATCATAAATGTTTTGGTGAAAAATTGAAGAAATATTTAGAGAGAAAAGGAATAAATGTATAGTATAATTATTCTGTGATTTTAATTGGAGTCCATTTTTTAAATTTATTATTAAAAACACAAATTAATTTATATGATTTATCTAGATGAACAAATTTATCTACATGAGAATTTTCAAATTCTTCTTCATCATCACTTTCTTCTAACGCATCTAAATCATCATTTTCTTTAATTATTCTAAATAATTTATTCATCATTACACTAGTCTTATAATCAGGTATAGCAGCTAAACCAATATAATCGTTTTCTGATGTAAATAAATGATATATGTCATTTTGAATATCAGGTTTACAGATAAATATTCTTTCTTGTTTTGTTATAACTCTTTTTTCCCTAACATTTTCTTTTATATTTTCCCTAACATTTTCTTTTATATTTTCCCTAACATTTTCTTTTATATTTTCCCTAACATTTTCTTTTATATTTTCCCTAACATTTTCTTTTATATTTTCCCTAACATTTTCTTTTATATTTTCCGTAACATTTTCCTTTACATCTGATTGAAATTCATGAATTGATAATGTAAAATGTGAATTATTTTTTATATATCGAACTGAATGTAATTTATAACTAATTTTAGATAAATCAAAATCTTCATTATTTTTTGAAATTAATGGCAAACCAAATACAACAAAATTATTATTATATGATATTTGTTTAATGTCATTTTTCAAAATGGTAGATATTTTATTAATTTTATGGATAAAATTATAATTAGATATATCTTTACCTTTATATAACTGAATATCTTCAATCGAGAAAAATTGATTATTCATGTGGTAGAATAAAGTTCCAAAAAATAATGTTCCATAACATAATGAAGTTGAAAAACAACAATTAATAAATTTAATATTTTTAAACTCTTTTTTAATTCTATTATCTAGTTCAAGTAAAATACATACCATATTATTTTTAAACGATGTAAACCAGGCAAAACATTTTTTTCCGTCAGGAATAGACAATAATAAATCATAATTATAAACCTTCTTATGTATAATTTTTTCATAAGAAAGTTTTATATTTGGAAATTCACGTAATATATCTAACTTATCTTCTTGTGTTAACATTTAAATAATATATATAAATTATCTTTATATTATTTAATAATTTGAATATGAATTACTATTTGATATAGAATCTAAAGCCGAAATATTAGTTCCATTAGTTTTTGAATTATTTAGTTGAGATTTTAAAAAATTTTTAAGTTCACTCTTCATATTAGTTTCTTCTTTTTTTGGTAATAAATCAATTAATGAATATTCATTATCTAAACTAGAATTCTTATATGAATTTTGATTATTATTTATTATGCTATACATATTTTCATATTTTTTATTCGGAGTATTTACTAAATCTTTTAATTTTGGAACAGTAAGGGTAGATTTAAAAAAATTAATTAAATGATGAACAAGAAATATTAAAACAATTGATATTATAGTAATTTGAATAATCCAAGATAACATAATATATTAAGATATTAGTTTATAACAGATAAAAACTCAATTATTTCTTTTTTAATAAATACATCATTAATATTTATATCTTTATATGATTCAAAATATATATCAATTGGTATCAGTTTTGTTTTGTTTAAGTTATATTTAATAACTAGTGAAATCGGTGAAAAGATATCTAATTTATAGTATTTTTCAATAATTTGAAGTGATATATGTGTTTCTCCGTGAATGCTTGAAGTAGTTTTTTTATTATAAAATGACATATCTACGATAAGTGTAAAATTATTATAATATTTTTCAAATTTTTGGATGTCTTTGTCGTTTATATCTAAAAAATAAATAATGTTATCTTCAATGTGATAAATACCTTCATTTGTATATAATTCAATATAATTATTAGTTTTATTTAAATTTTCTTTAAATAGTTCTGATATTTTGTCCATAATATCCAAGTTTAAATTGTTAATATAAATTTTCATTTTTTATTATATATTGAAGAAACTATTTAAACCTATTTTTATTAATATAAAATAAATGTCAAATCCATTAGATATTATTATTGTGGAAAGATTAGGTTCATTAAAAAATCTTTCAATAAAAGATTTTAAACAAGAGGAATTGTATAAAAAATGTGGTTTTAAAAAAGCAGAAGATTTTAATAAACAAACCGAATGGAATATTAAGTATGATGGAAAAAAGTATTGTATTCAAGTATTTGCTAAGACAGATGGAAGAGCTAATTCAGAGAATAAATATGATTTTCCTCCTCCAATTGATACAAAGTTATTTTATGGAACTTGTGCCATTGTAGCTCAAGTTAAAAAAGATGATGGTAGTAATGCCTATTCAAATTTAACACTGCCACTTTGGAATAAAATTTATGAAAAATTATTTGGAGGTTTTGAAGATTTAGCAGCTACCGCAAAGGAAGATGAGGAAGAAGAAGATGAATTGGCAAATGTTCCAAAAGAAAAGAAAACCAAACAAGGATATTTAAAAGATGGTTTTGTTGTAGATAGTAGTGATAATGAAGAAAATTCTACGTCTGATTCAGGAAGTGATGATGCTGATACTGCCGATAATGCGGATGATGCCGATGATGAAATTAGTGATCAATCAGATGATATGATTATAGATGATATTGGTTCAGAATTATCTGAAGAATCATATGATTATGATGATAAAAATGTTGGAAAATAAAATATTTATAAATTTATATACTTAAAAAAATAGAGATAGTATTTAAGTGATATAAAGTATCAAATGGGATAAGTTCTAACAATATAATAAATCACTTAATGGATTATATTGTTATTTTTATAAAAATTATATTGTATTGGCGCCAGTAGGATATGATGAATCATATAAAATTCCACAAGTGCCGCATACTTTTATAGGTTTGTTATCTCCAGCACAAGCAGTTCCATCTTGAGGAGTTGTATCCATTCCACATGTTTTATCATGATCAACGCTATTAGTAATTTTTTGACGGAACAATCTAATGTAACCTGATTCACCCCATGAAGCAGACCAAGAATTTCTTATTAACCAATAATCAATACCTAGCAATTTATCTGTTCCATAACCCAAAAGAACTACGGCATGATTAATGTCAGGATTAGATTGATTACATCCGTTAAAAATTCCTGAAGAATAAGAATGCCAAGAGCTTGCATCTACTGAAACAGCAATTGGTCCAAAAGTAGCTACAGCATACATTAATTGTTCGTAATTATTTTCTTCCAATTTAACATATCCGGAAATTGTAGCTTTAGGTATATCAGATGGTAAAATACATTTTGATTCGACACCATAATACTCTGTGTATGGAAGTTGAAATTCATCATATAATCCTACAGAATTTGCGACATAATCAAATGCTAATTCCGAAGTTGCTCCTTGACAATTTCCTTTACCTCCACATTCTAATGGGTTAGGAGTACAAGTAGCGATTTGTTGTGGTGATAAATCAAATAATTTATTTGTATTTATAGCGACGTGCGATTCAATTACTGCGGTAGAAGCAAAAGCCCAACAACTGCCACATCCGCCTTGTGATTTTACAGCTGTAACAACACCTTCATTTCTCCAATCAACATTTGTAGGCAATAAACTTAAATCAATTGAGTTGAATTGGCTGTTTTTCACTTGTTTAATATATTTATTAATACCTTTAGAATAACCATAAAATTGTTTTCTTTCGCTAGCTGTTAGAATTGTCATTGTATTAATTGTTTCATTCCAACCTTTATTAGCGTTGTTATGCGCTAAAATTCTTTTTTGCTCTTGTAAATATAAACTTTTTCTAAATTCATAATCTATTGGTTCAATTTTAACTCCATAATGGGATATAAAATTTTCAAAAGAATTAGCTGGATCAAAATATGTTGTAATATTGACACCAATAACTAGTGATAATTTAAAAAACAACATAATTAAGTGCATCATATTAATAGTGTACATATTATATATTGTATATAATATAATTTTATATTACTTTATAATAAAATATTGTTATTATATTGGTATCATATTGTTAGTAACATTGTTAAATAAAATTAATAATGACATGATAATACCATTATGATTTATAAATAAAATAAAATTGATATTGATTTAAATATAAAATAATATATAAATCAATAAAAATGTCACTGCGAATGATCGAAAACCCTGAAAATTTTAGAGCTAATATTAGAAAAAAAATTGATAAAAAGTTAAACAACGAAAGGGCTAGTTCAAATTTGGAGAAAGGTATTTTCAATTATGCT
>Ga0255211_1000468_pt1 | contig 14487 bp, 12 predicted proteins | sample Miss_Yuk_RepB_8d_FD_183036 | JGI IMG/M metagenome (GOLD analysis project Ga0255211, IMG submission 183036) | Freshwater microbial communities from Mississippi River, Louisiana, United States - Miss_Yuk_RepB_8d | ecosystem: Environmental > Aquatic > Freshwater > River | place: USA: Louisiana...
ATGGAATGATGTCAGAGGTATATCGTCAAACAGGACGTCAAGAGGATGTATTACAAAGTTTAATAGTGAATTATCAGATATCGATGGAAGAGGCTCTTGACATATGGCGTGATTTTTTAAAAGAAGTTAATTTGGTTGTTGGAAGAGAAAAACAGATTCGTATTGTTGAGAATCCCGGATTATTAACGAATATTGTTGTGAATTCGACAACTGGAAATATGAATATACGTGTTGAAGGTATACCCCATATATCCTATATTAGTTGTTTTGAGATTTATGTAGATACTATGTTGCGTGTGTCTCAAGAGCCTGAATCAAGCAATGCGACCGTTGAATATAAGAAATTGGCGATGAAAAAAATCGGTAAAACGGGTGGACCGACGATAATCCAAACCATGAAAAATGTGGAACAGCATAAAGACAATGATAAACAAGTGTTTGCAAAACCGGACTTTTCCAAATTTCAAGACGCATTGGATGATTTATTTGAAGAGGAGAATAATACATCAAGAGCAGTACAAGGCAAACCGGATGATTTTGAATCGATGAAACCTGAAGTTGAACAATTAAGTGAAGTTGAACAAGAGTCTCCACAAGAGGCACAAGAGTCTGTACAAGAATCTGAAAAATCAATCACATTATCATCTCCAACGAGTGAAAGTAGTTCCGCATTTTCTCTTGTTGGTATAGAGGATTTATCGATTGAATCGACATCTCCTATACAAGAGAAAAAAACAGAATCAACTACTGACTCTACGATTGATAGTGAAGATTTAGTTGGTATAGAGAGTACATCAAAAGGAGGTGCGGAAGATGAAGAATATGTGGCAGAGATGGATAAAGGAAATCCATTTTTAAAAAGACTTCAAAAATACGACCCAATATTGTTTTCACAGACAAAAATCGATGGAAAAATGAAGGCCTATGCGAGAGCCTGTCCTGCCACAGATAAACGCCTCCCAGTAGTTCTTACAAATGAAGAAAAAGCGAAAATAGACCAACAAGACCAACAAAATGGAAATAAATCCTATAGTTATGCGATACGTCAAGGGAGTGACCCTGCGAAACAACATTGGTATGTGTGTCCTCGTTATTGGTGTTTCAAGACGAATACAAGTATGTCCGAAGAAGAGATTAAAAAGAATCCGAATGCGTGTGGAGCAAATAATCAATATTTATTTGAATTTAATAGTGGAAAGAAAGAACATATTCGAAATGGTCAATATAAACCTCATCATCCTGGATATATAAAAAACACTTGTTTGCCTTGTTGTTTTGCAAAAGAATTCTCTCAAGATAAATTGAAAAAATGCAAGAAGAATCCAGAAGAACCGGTCGATGATCGGCAAGGTGTTCAACCAGAGAGTTCAGGTTCAGAAGAAGGAGAAGGAGAAGAACAGGGTTCAGAACAAGAACAAAAACAAGAACAAGAACAAGAGGTTGAATCAATAAAACCGACAGCGACAAAACGCACTACAAAACAGGAACCAAGTTCAAGTAAATATGTAGTGGCTGTTGATAAATATCCAGTGGCACAGAATCGTCTTGGATTTTTACAAATTCCTGTCCAATTATTCCTACAAATGGATTATCGACCTTATATACAAAAACAAAATAGTGCTCTTATAACGAATGATGCGAATGTATTAGTAAGACAAGGTGTAGAACAAAGTGCGAATCTTTCATTTTTAGGTTGTATGTCTTATTTGTATGGAGCAATAACAAATACAAAGCCATTATCGGTGAAGGATGGTCAATTCCAACGTTTGATTGCGAATGCGATTGATTTAGATACATTTGCGGAATTGAATAATGGCTCTTTGATAACATCGTTTAAACCGAAGAAAATCGTGGAAACGGAATTGGATTTGGAGAAACATTCCACAAGTCGAATCTATAAAACAATGAAAACTACGGATGAATCGTATGATACTTTTGTGGATATTGTGGCGGCTTATGAAAATTTTACGGATTATATCCAAGATTTGAAAGCAACTGTAAATCATCTTTATTTATGGGATGTTTTTAGTAAACCAAATGCGCGATTATTTCCAGAAGGTATCAATTTGGTGATTATGGAGATTACTGGGAATGATATTACACAGAATATAGATTTGATATGTCCGACAACCGCATATTCAACAACCCTATTTGATTTGAAAAAACGATCCGCATTGATTGTAAAACAGTATGAATTTTATGAGCCGGTGATTGCGATTCGTGATTATCGTATAGTACATACTACATTTAAAGTAGATGTCGCAGAATTTCCATATGTACAACGCGTATTAAAAATGGTGAATGACACATTTAATAAATATTGTATTCCAGGTCCATCTCAACCGAAAGTATACGAATTTGAATCCCCGCCAAAAGTAGAATTAATTATTCAGAAAATTAGTCAAATCGGATATACTATCGCAAAACAAGTGGTGAATTATCAAGGAAAAACGATTGCTATACTTGCTTATAAAAAAGGAATAAAACCGATATATATTCCATGTTTTCCAGCACAAATCGTAAAAGGAATTGATATTATTTTTATCACTGATGTTGAATGGAATACATATATTGATACACGTCGTTCTTTAAATCAAATCCATTTGGCGATTGATATACCATGTCAACCAAAAATGAAAGTGATTGAAGATGGAATGATTGTTGGTATATTAACAGGTTCGAATCAATTTGTACAAATCGACCCACCTCAACAAAATGTAGAAGGCGAAGACAATTTGATAGCAGTCGATGATCATAATTATTTGTTGACGGATAAGGAATTATTGAACTCGTCGAGTGGAGATGAAGAGAGAATAAAAACGATACGTCGTATCCACGGGGAAACCGAATTTTATGGTATGTTTCGCAGTCATTTTAAACTGATTTTTGGTATGTATGAATATAAAACTTCGAAAGAACGTATACAAGAATTGATAAAATCGAAGAATCATACATATCGCGCAAAATTGGATAGTGTAGTAAGATTGCTTAAAAAAATGGTGGCCGGTGTCATAGTATTTAATGATATGGATGATGATGTGATATCACAATTACAATCGTTTAGTGATGCGATGTATGTATGTGGCGGACAAGATGAGAATACGAATACGAATCGTTATGCGATATATAAGAGAGGTTGTAAATTAGTGTTACCGAAGAAGAATATGATTACGGGAAAAGATAATGAGATGTTATATTATTATAAATTGGCAGATGAATTAATACGTTATAAGAGAATACAACAATATATGTTGCATCCAAAACAATATATGAATTTGGGGAATGTGTATTATAAAGTGAATGCGGATGAAATCATTATATCAGAGAGTTTTTTGGATGCCCAATATTCAGAGATGGCGGAACCTTTTGACGATTATGGATATGTCCATAATATCGGTTATCATAATGCGCAACCTGACCCTGGAAAATCAGCGCGACTTAATCAACATATTACCTTAGAAGAACAACAGAAATATGAAGTTCAAGGAAATGGTGGAATTATGGATAATGTGAATCGTTATAAAAAACAGATTGGGGATATTTTGGGAAACAAAAATAATTATTGGAAAAAAATTGTTTTTGATAAATCCGTCAAAGAAATCACTTTCCAAGGAACGGTTGAAGCATCTTTTGGACCATTGCTTTATATGTTACAAGACCGTGAACGACGCGTTTATACAATTGGCGAAATCAAAGATAAATTGATAAAAGCATATCAAAATCTAGAGCCAAAATTACCGGAAATTATACGTATTATGATTCGTTTTCAAGGTAAACCGATTCTTTTAGGAGCAGTGTCAAAGGGGACAATCAATATTGAAGATGCGATAATAAGCGATGGATATTTTTTGACGGCGATGGATATTTATGTCTATTGTTATGTTTATCGATTGCCTGCGATTTTGTTTTCATCCTCTTTCAAGATGAGTGGAATGGATTTGAATTTTACGGAGGAAGGAACGATTAGTCATTCATTTTTAGTGATGGGTGGTGAATTAAATGACCGATTTTATTTTGTAAGAGCACCTTCTGAAATAAGAACCAGTAAAGTGGATGTAATTACTGAGAATCAAATGCTTATGGGAAGTTTTTCTATACAACAAATGAAAGAAATTGGTGAACAAGTTCGAACTAGGATTCGTGACAAAAATTTTCCGATTTTAATGTAATGGCAGGAAAACAAAGGTCTGGTTTAGCAAAACATGGAAGAGCATATGGTTGCTCTAGATATTGTGCTATGTCATTAGGTGGTCCAATTACTTATACTATCACTTATAACGGTAATTCCAATACAAGTGGAAATGTTCCATATGATTCTTCTGTGTACACATCAGGGTCAACTGCAACCGTATTGGGAAATGTAGGCTCTCCAGCAATAGGAAAAACAGGATTTACATTTTCTGGATGGAATACTGAACCAAATGGTTCCGGAACATCTTATTCACAAGGAAATACATTTTCAATTTCCACGAATACTATACTGTATGCCGTATGGACGCCAATTCCTGCTCCTGCGGCACCAACATCATTATCAAGTGTTGGAGGAAATACAGAAGCATATATTTTGTTTAGTCAAACTGGTACTGTAACAAACTACGAATATTCTACAGATAATGGAGCAACTTATATAGCATTTAATCCTCCACAAGTATATAGTCCTGTAAACATAAAAACATTGTCATCTGATGGTGTAACACCATTAACAAATGGAATTGTATATACAGTAAAATTAAAAGCAGTAAATTCTGGTGTATCGAGTGTAGAGTCTGACCCTGTTAATGTTACTCCAACGACAACAACATTATTAGCGTCAAATCGTATTATTTATTTAGATGCGAACAATTCTAGTTCTTATCCAGGAAGTGGAACTACATGGACAAATCTTGATTCAGGTGGGTCTTATAGTGCAACCCTTAATGGAACTCCAACATTTAATAATACAACAGAACCTGGTAATAAATATTTTGAGTTTAACCCTGGAACCAGTACTGGTCAATTTGCTCAAATTGGTCAAGCATCCGCAATTAATCCCGTTATAAATCAACCATTTACTATACAAATGTGGGTTAGAATTAATAATATTGGTACACAAGGTTCTTTGGTTAGTAAAGTATTTGGAGCTCCCTCTTATGATGGATATGCTTTAGGTTATTTATCAAATAATAAATTACAGTTACATGAAAATGGTTCTTCGCTAGTAAATTATTTTAACTCAGTTTCTGATGTATTAAGTAGTGGATGGGCACTTTATACAGCAAATATTCAATTTGGAAATGGAGGAGGACGACAAAATAAAATATTTGTCAATGGACGTCAGGTTTTATCTTCGACGAGTAATGAATCTGGCATTCCATCTTCTACACAAAATATGACATTTCCAACAGGTTTTTATGGAGAAGGAAAATGTGATATTGGACAATTTTATTATTATAATACAGAATTATCAACCACACAAATTATACAAAATTTCGATGCAACTAAACATATATATAATTAGAAAGATTGCGTTTGTGTAAGACACAATTTTTATATTTTTCTTTGTAAATTATTATAAATTACAAAGAAATTGGCGAACAAGTTCGAACTAGGATAAACGACAAAAATTTTCCGATTTTAATATAATATGAGTTCGTATCCTATGAAACGGACAAGAACAATTCATGAACATAGACCTCGTTTAAAAACGACAAAAATACGGTTTAGCGATTCAGCACCGGAACGTGTGATTTCTCCAGACGCAAAAGAATATAACAAACAAAACTCACAAACGAGAGAAGAGCGAGAACAAGCAAAAATAGATATACGCAATGTGCCAACTCAACGTATTCTTGGTTTCGACCCAATCATCACTACCAATACATCGAAAAATAGAGGAACAACAAAACGAAAAGAACTTATCGAAGATTATAATCGGCGAATGAAACGGGCAAAGGTGGTACGCACTTTGGAAAAATCTATCAAACAAGAATTAGAAGAATTGGAAAAATCAGAACAACAAAAAGCAAAAATAGAACAAGAAGAAAATAACAATTCGGGAGGTTCGAATAAATCGAAAAATAAACAAATCAAAAAGTAAATCGACGAAAAAAAATAAATCAAAAAAATCGAAAAAACTCTAACGTCGTCTATTTCCTAAAACAGAATATCCAGAATCCAGACTTCGTGTATAACCTTTTTTTTCTGTTTTTGAGAAATCGACGCCGAATAATGGATTGCATTTTTTCTTGCTATAGGGACTTGCCATTTGTCTTATACAAGGATTAATAGGAACTGAAGGACTACTCATTCTTTATATTTGATTGATATAAATTCAAGTCTTCTAGCCTCTAGCCTCTAGCCTCTAGCCTTTCGTTGAATTATTCGTCTATAAAAAGTATCATAATGTATTATGATACCTCTTAATATTCTATCTTTATTTTCCATAAGTATTTCAATACCGATTATACCACTAAGGCCAAATTTTCAAACAGATTGGATGAATAAATTCGAGTCTGTCGGTTGTTGGTTGGATAGTATAGAATCTAATCCTGAACCATTCTTATCGATTATCCGTTGTTTAGAAATCGCAAAAGAACGTGGATATCCTCATGTATTTATATTCGAAAACAATATTGATATTGATGATTTATTCTCTCCGACAGTCGTTGAAAAAATAAACTTGGCAATTGAAAAAAATCCAAGTTGGAAACTTTTATATTTTGATTCCTTTTCTTTTTTTATTGTGAGAGATGTTTCTTATCAAGAAGCAATTTTGTATTTTCAATCTCTTTATGTTCAATCTAAAATGAATAAAAAGAATAATAGCGACTCTAATCCTATACCAGAAGAATGGTATTCTGTATGTGAATTATCTAGAGTTCCTTGTCCATTAATTCGTTCTTTAGAACCTCTCGCAAATCATAAATTGGTAAAACATGATTTTATATTTGCCAAACCAGTTTTACAGAAAAGTCAAAGTGGTGTATTTAATAATTTGAAGAGATTGAATGTTAAAAATAGTACAAAATGAAAATGTTATTTATTTATCGAAGAGCCATAATTAGAGTCTTTATAATAAGTCTTTATAAGGGAATGCCGCCAAAGGCGGCATTCCTTGTAAAAAGGTTTATATCAATAATTTTACAAAAGCATAATTATATAATATTATACAACCTCTCACACATCATCAGAATTATTTGAATCAAAAAATAAAAATGCGAATAATAATATATAAAATTCTCTGTTACAAATATTAATGTCTGAACACGACAATTATTTGAATACTCTTCAACAACTCAAAACAAATTACTATGAATCAAACACAAAAAATATGTTGTTTCGTAAACAAGAAAAATTCAATTGTGCCTCTCAAATCGCACAAAATATTGATATGAATCAAGCATTTCAACGTATGGTAGTTGTCGAAAATGATACGCTTTTTTTGAATTATTCTATATTTAAAATGGTCGGCTCTCCCGCAATCTATTATGATTTAACTTATCATATTTTCGGAGTTGTTGAACAAATGTTATCAAAATACAATAAAATTCATGCGGTTTTAGATTTAAAAGGACTTACAATCAGTGCTGTTGAGAGATATAAGGATTTTGTATTGATGGTATCCGACGAAGGAATTAAAAATGGTAAACATTTTTTGAATTATGTGGATAAGATTTATTTTCAGAATCCTCCCAGTTTTTTAAAACAGGTTTTAGGAGTATTATTGCCATTATTAGACCCCGTAATTAAAGACAAATTAGTATTAACATAAAACTATATTCCTATTAGATTTTATAGTTAACATGGCAAAAATTTCGAACTCATTAGTGGAAGACTTGAAAGATATCAAAGATATCAATGAACGATTATATGTTGTCGACCCATTAAAAACCATTATAAAATTGGCAATTTTAAGTTGTAAACCGATAGGAACTAAATTAGCAATCATGGATAATACGATTTATATCCAAGAACCGGGTGTATTTCAAGGTATTACTCGCAAATATTTCAAATGTCGAAAATCGGATTTGCATTATTTATACAATCCAATCTATTATGCTTGTCGGACATTTATGAATGAAGAATATGTGAAGGGCCAACCGAGAATTGTAAGACTCTTTGAAAGAGCTATTTTAGGATTACATAAATTAAAAGAAACGTATCAAGATTGTTCGATTCTTCAACATAGTTTGAATCATTATATATCTTTAGTGGAAAATTATACAAAAGAATTTTATATTCCGAACTTATTTAAGAAAGATAACATGTCTGATTTTTATACGGAAGAGTTTTTGGCTGCGACAAATGACCAGTGGAATAGTGAGAAGATTAAGATTCTGTTGGATTTAATTGAGTATATTTGTATAAATGATACAATGTCGGGAGAATTCGTGAAAAATCTGGAAGTATTTGTGGGATAGTGCGGTAGAATATTATCGCTATTCTTTTTATTATGACAAATAAAAAGAGTCAACGAAATCAACGTAGAAACCGAAAACACAGAACTTTAAGAGGTGGTGGCTGGTTTGATGGATGGCCATTCGGCAGAACTGAACAACCTGTTCCTAGTTCAGAACCTAAAAAAAGTTGGTTTGAAGGATGGTTTTCAACAAAACCTGCCGCAACTACAATGACCGCAAATCCTGTCGCTGAAAAAAAAACTGATGATTTGAATCCACCTGCTCCTGTGGCAACTGAAAAAAAAACTGATGCTTTAAATGCTGCGGTAACTGGACAACCTGGTTCCGCAACTGGAGGAAAACGTAGAAATAAGACTGAAAAAAACAAGAATAAGAATCGTAAAAATAAACACTAAATTATTTTTAGGAACTCGATTTTCTGCCGACTTCATGTCTAAATATTTCCACCGACATTTTCATCAGTTTGCCAAATTTTATCACAAGTAGCACAAATATATAAATATTTCATTTCATTATCATTGTATCTCATATAAATGATTTCCGGTTTTGAATTCTTTGTATTTGTATCACAGAGTTCATTTGGACATTTTACACCATGAATACGTGGTAATGTAGGGTCATGTTTCGTATATTTATTTACAATATGATTAATTTTCGTTTCACTTTGAATAAAATTGGTTTTCATAATACAAATACCATCTTCACTTAAACTGGAATCATGGTATCCACAAAATCGACAATAATGAATCAATTCATTTCCAGATTCACCATTGATAGCGATATAATACATATTATTGCATTGAGTACAAAACTTCATTTGTAATTGTTTATTTAATAGGAGAAAACTTTATGTACTATAGACATGAATCATTATTGATTTCAATTTTTTATAGGTTCTAATGACGTCGTGGTAGAAACCGACCCTTTATAAATCACTTAATTTCCAATATTCACAACCACCATTCGGTAAAGGTCGTTTTAGAATAAATGGTATTTTTTTCTGTTCAAACTCTTTGACAGCAATCACATAACCATCGACAATATGTTCCGGAACTTCTACCATTGGTTTCGCACCTGAATTGATTTGCATAGCACGTTCTCCAATAACCCTTGCATATTCATATCTGGTTATAAATGGCACAGTACGATGTAATGGATCAATAATATTTCCATTTCCATCTCTAACAATACGACATAGGGCTTCGATTTCATGATAATTATGGCTTATCATTTCAGGATGATATTTCGCAATCATATTCTGTTGAATTCCATCATCAAATTTTTGTAGATAATTATCACTAAAATTATATTCATCATCATCGTCGTCGTCATCGTCATCATCGTCGGAATCACTTTCTCCATGAATGCTTTCATCATTTTCATGTTTTTCATGTTCAGCGAAATAATCGAATTCTTCGTCATCGTCATCGTCTCCATCATTTTTAGATTTGTAGGGATTTGTATCAGAATCAATGGATAATTCAGATTCAGAAAAACTGTCATCGTCATCATCAACACTGGCTAAAATCTTTTTTTTTGCGAGTTTCTTATTGGATTCAACAGAACTTTCATCACTGCTACTAAATTCAGAATCACTCATTTTAGGCGACTATTATATTACGAATAGATTTTTATGTTATTTATTTTCTAAGTTAAATTTTAGTTCAATTTTTCACAATCATATATTATGTCAGTAATTATATTGATTATTTCATCATATGATAAACCTGAATATATAGGATATAAAGAAAGATGGCTCTCCACAATCCATGAAAATAAAAATCCACAATTAAGATATTACTTTTTAGAGGCAAATCCATCTCTTCCAAACCCAATTGAAATTTCCGAAAATGATTATACAATTCGTGTCCGAGAGGAAGAATCGATTATACCGGGTATTTTAAAGAAAACATTGAAAGCAATCCAATATTTATTATCTGAATCGAATATCGTATTTGATTATATCTATCGAACCAATCTCTCGACAAGTATCATCGAACCTAATTTTATTAATTTTATCGACAAAATGAAACGGGAAAACATCGATTACGCAGGAAACCGAGAATTTGCCTGGAAATGTTTTCCATTTGTTTCCGGCTCTGGCATGGTTCTCTCGAGAGACGCATGTCAATATTTATGCGAAGAATCTACACAGATTGTTTTATGGGAACCGCAATTATTCGCAACTGATTACTCAACACTTCATTATACTATGGGAATTGAACTTGGATACCAATGGCATGATGATGTTTGTATTGGATTTCTATTAACACAAAAGTATTCTATTTATGATATTTCGTATCTCTATCCTGAAAATATGGAAAACAGGAAAGAGCATTTCCAAATACGATGGAAGCGCTAAAACTCACATAAAGCAATAAAATAACAATATTATTATATGATTCAATCAAAAAAAAATACCAAAATGAATCCTCGAATTCATAAATTGAATATTAATTATCAACGTGTAAAACCCATTGATTTTTCCTCTTTTCCTGATTTATCGGATTCGGATTCGAATTCTGTGAAATACAATCCTTATGCTGTGAGTAATATTCAATATTATTATCCACATTATAAGATATTTTTCGAAATGAATTCTTTGAATTATAATCAAATTACATTTAATCATTCACAACAAATGACTGGATTTAATCAAGTATCCGGTGAAATAGATAAATCTATATTTATTAAGTTTGCGCCTCTTTTAGACCCTCTTCGTTTTTTAACTGGAAAATATCTACAAGAACCAAATATTCGATGTTTACCCAAATTAGATTCTACTAAAGAACAATGTTTTGAAAAATTACTTGATATTCAGAATTCATCTTATGTGGATTGTTTTTTCAGTTTCTTAGTATCTCGATATAAGGAGGAAACTGGATTCAAACATGGTATTGATTTTTATGGAACTTATTTGGGAATTCAATCCTTATTTCGATACAATATGATTGATGATATTGAATATTTACGCGATGTAACATCTTTTCAAGAAAATCCGGATTTATATGAAATGGATGCGGATGATTTGGAAATGGTTTTAAGAAATCAAGAGGCGATGGATTCCGATAATTCCAGAAAAAACAGAAAAGAACTTATCATTGAAAATGAAACATCGATTGATTTAGATGTCGAAGAATTGTCTGTCAATGAATCTGTAACTTCTTCTCAAAGTGATATGAATCTCGGTGACAACTTACTCGATGATTTATTACCGACAGAACCATTAGAAACTGATGAGAATCATGATGAACCGGATGAAGAATCATGCAACAGTTCATCCTGTTACGAAAGTACAGAAACCGAAATGTCTGATTCGTCTTCTTCGAATGCGTCTATATCAGGTTCAGAATCTTGTTCAGAATCTTGTTCAGAATTATATTCAGACGAAGAAGACCCAAAATTATTCGTATATTTGAAGAATTTTCCAGTCCAAATGATATGTCAAGAAAGATGCATCGATACATTAGACCATTTGATTATCTCTCGAACATTGAAAACCGATGAAGAATTATTATCGGCTCTCATTCAAGTTGTAATGATTTTAATCGTTTATCAAAGACAATTTCAATTTACACATAATGATTTACATACATGTAATATTATGTATCAGGATACAGATGAAGAATTCTTATATTATAATGTAGATGGTAATAAATATAAAATACCGACATTTGGACGTATTTATAAATTAATTGATTTTGGAAGAGCGATTTATACATATGAAGGGGTTCGATTCTGTAGTGATAGTTATAGTAAATCCGGTGATGCTTATAGTCAATACAATACGGAACCATATTTTAATCCGGATAAAGACCGTGTAGAGCCGAATTATAGTTTTGATTTATGTAGATTAGCATGTAGTTTGTATGATATGGTAAGTGAACGTTATGAGAAATCCCGACAGTTGATTGACACGTGGATTCTCGATGATTTTGGAAAGAATGTATTATATAAAAAAACAGGTGAAGAACGATATCCTGATTTTAAACTTTATAAGATGATTAGTCGAACGGTTCATAATCATGTACCATTGACACAATTGAATCATCCTATTATTGCTCAATATAAAATATAAAATATAATAATGTGTATAAAAAAGAAATAGAACATATATAAAGAATGTCACATATAAAATTTATTAATGCAACCATTATTATTCGATGACTACATGTGACTATAAATTTAAATTTTCAGAAATGGTTCTGAAAAAAATGGAAAATAAAAAATATGTGCAACCTAGAGAAATTAGTGACGCGAGAAAACGCACAGTTGATGAAATCATTTTTGACTCATTGACAATTACATTTCAATCGAATGATGATATAAAATTATTTTTGGAAACTGTTAAAAATAATAATATTTATGTGAAGATTTATTCCCAAAACCTAATGTTGTATTGTGTGGATTTAAATTTTTTAATTGAATATGCGTCTCCATATATATCTGAAAATACGATTAGCATAAAATTGCATACAAATACGTCGATATATATGTGTTTATTATTTCATGAAGATATAACAATTGAATTTGATGAAGATAATTTAATAAATAATATAGTAGAAAGTGCTGTTTATGTCAATAATTATAGACATGACAAACCCCATGGATATTATTATTACAAATCTCCGTCATTGGACAAATATTTATACCAAAGTTTTTCATGGTTAGGTGGTAAAATAAATTTGAATTCATTAATTTCAAATGATTACAAATTCAGAATAAATACATATGCAAACCCAACTCATATATATATATTAAGTTCAAATGTTAAGAATTTAACACGATTCTGTGTTTCATTAGAGAATCAAAAAAAGGCTGTCTATGATAAATATGCCATACACACATGTTTTGAAAAAATATCTGATAATTTATATGCAATACCATTATCTGCAAAATTTTTAAATGAAACCAAAACTTCTGATATAGGAAGAATTGTAGAATATATTGACATTGAATTAGAATTTTCAGAAAAACCAATCGATCTAGGTATCTACATTGACAATACATTCACAATTCTTTATCCTAAACAAATATATGATGATTATGATGATATAAATTTCATATTTACATGCGGCGATGAATGTTTTTTGAGTCCCAATTTAAGGGGTACTGGATTGAATATATTTGATGTTTGGAATCATGATAAAATGTTATATCAATCAAAAGAATTTTATAGTCGTAAATCCTATGGACCTCCTTCTTTCATATTTATCGGTTTTTGGAAACGACGCGGAAATCATCATGTAGATGAATTTATTGAAAATTCAGCAACTGAAAATCAAGATCACTATATTAAATTACTCAAAGAAGTTCAATGTCATATAGAAAAAAATTTGAAATTTTGCTCATCATCAGCCGTGTTTAAACTATGTGATTATACTTCTTCATGTAACGTTTGTAATTATACGTCTGCGTTGTCTCATCCATATGGCAGGCAACGTTATAATTATTATTGTCCCAAAAAAAAATTGAGTTATCAGTGGCCTGAAAAATATGTGCATGAATTAGAAGCACATAATATAAAAATCGATGAACGAATGGTACAATTTTTAGATGATTATGTTGAATATAACAAATTAAATAAAAAATCATGGTTGCCTTTTTTATAATTATTCGTTTGCTATATTATAATGGCACTTTGTACTCCCGCTTATGTTTATTTAGTAATATCCATCATTAGTATCCTTGTTATTGTTTTTCAAAATTATGGAAATACAAACATGTATATTGTTGGAAATTATCAATTAGCAGTTTCCACTCTTTATATTATTTTCATTGTGAAAATATTGACAATTATTTTTTGGACTTGGATATTAAATTTATTTTGTAAGGCAGGGGCCGGTTGGTTTTCTTGGCTTTTAGTAATTTTGCCTTATCTTCTTATGTTTCTATTAATGGGATCCACTATTTTCGGGTTTTAAACACGTCGTTATAAACACGTCGTTATAAACGTGTCGTTATATACACGTAGAATCTATCTATGAATAAGATATGAATGAATTAGACCAGTTAACATTGCGCTTATTTACAAACAAGCGCAATTATCATCAATATTTAACAAAAACCAACACTGAAGACGCTGAAC
>Ga0255211_1000471_pt1 | contig 14452 bp, 6 predicted proteins | sample Miss_Yuk_RepB_8d_FD_183036 | JGI IMG/M metagenome (GOLD analysis project Ga0255211, IMG submission 183036) | Freshwater microbial communities from Mississippi River, Louisiana, United States - Miss_Yuk_RepB_8d | ecosystem: Environmental > Aquatic > Freshwater > River | place: USA: Louisiana...
AAAAAAAGAAAAATAAATAAAAAAAGAAAGCCGAAAGGCGTTCTTTTTTTTATAAGACCCTAATAAAATGAAATGAGGGGTGATATGGGAACTGCGTTCCCCTTAGAGGAGGGGTGATAGGGGAACTGCGTTCCCCTTAGAGGAGGGGTGATAGGGGAACTGCGTTCCCCTTAGAGGAGGGGGTAAGGGGGAACCTTCGGTTCCCCCTGTATGGCGAAAGAAAAAGAAAAAGAAAAAGGAAAAGATCCAAAAACAAAAAACGCATACGTAATTATTCATTTCGGTTCCAATCCCAAATATTTCGAATTGGAATTATATTTTTGTATAATGTTAAGAAAATACACCAAAAACAATATTATCTATATGTATTCTGTTGTCGATACGCCTCCCTCATTCGCAAAAGAAATTAGTCCCTATGTTTACAAAACCGTAGGTTTTAACGATTCCGGTATTACGGCGAATATCGAATTCAAGAGCAATTATACTTCTTTCAACACTTTACGCACTTGTGATTTTGTCTTTGCTTATACTCTCACAGAATATGAAAAAATTTGTATCGTGGAAAGTGATTTAGTTATTATGAGCAAAGAAATCGACGATGTATTCAATCAAAATATGCCCGCGATTGTTTGTTATCGTTGTGGAACCGAAGCCGAATTAAACCGTAATCTTCTCTATACAAGTGATAAAGCCGAAGTATTAAGAACTTGTACAGAAACATCCGGTATGAATGGTGGTCTTATTCTATTCGAACCGAGTGACGCCAAATTCAGAGAATATATAAATGCTATCCCGATTATTGCCAAAACTGGTTGTAAATATCCAAATGAAGCATTATTTGAATATGTGAATAATCGTTTTTACAATTTACCAGTTCGTTTTAATCTCTCGCATTATCACACTTTAAGATTAAGAAAATATGGAATGAACCCCAGTGGAAAAGACGTCGTTGTTTTCCATTTTAATGAAACTGATTATAAACATTTGGATTCTGCGAGAGATGAAAACTGGTTAAAAGAAAATCGTGACAACCCAAAATATAGAATTAAATTCATTCCTATCCTTCATTTCAAAAATACGATTTATCCGGATTCTCGCGATGAAGTCGATGCTATTTTATCCAAAGTGTCGGGAGATAAACAGGTGAATGACGAATGGATACAAGTATATACAGGGACTTATGATACGAATTATTGGTATAATAAGAAAACAGGTGATAGTGTATGGGTAAAACCAGTATTGGGTGGTAAATGGAATACACGTCGTAATAAACATTCTGGACGCAAAACAAGGAAACATAAAATATGAACAGAGATGAGCGTTTGCCATAAAAATCTAAAAATGGCAAAAAATGGCGCCATAAATGCCAAAAGTAGAAATTACTGGCATTCAATCATAATTTTTCCTAATTTTTATTATGAAAAAATTAGGAAAACATAAAAATAATTAGGAAAAAATTATGAGCCAAAAATTCACCCTGGAAATAAGGGGAAAATATGCCTAAAATAAAGGGAAAATAAGGCATTTTTAAAGGGTTTTTATAACTTTTTGAAAAAATGAAGAGTGGTAATTACAAATATGTTTGGACAAAAAAAATGTCCAAGGAAAATTTGTATAAAGTTTTTTTAATAGCATTCAAAATTTCCAAATCAGACAAATATTCAATCATAACATCCTTTGGTTGGGTAGACAACTTTTTTATTCCTATCCTAATATAACCAACAGATTAGTCAAAAATGTCTCTCTCTTATACCGCCTATTTAAGAAATCATCCTTGGATGCAACTTCTACTTGTAATTGCGTTAGTCGTTGTTATTTATGTTAATTATATGTCGATTCGCCCTTATACTGGAATGGAAGGTTTCCAACAAATTAATAAATTCTCTACGAAGTTCGGCGCGGATACATATGACGATTTCTATGTCGATATTTACGACCAATTACACGATACTGATAATCGTATTGAAACACATTTATTACCTATTTTAGAAAACACAAATGTTGACCCAAATGCCAAAGAAAATTATAAATTCCTCGATGTCGGTTCAGGAACTGGAAAAACAGTGGAGAGACTCCGTCAAGCAGGATACGAAGCACAAGGTCTCGATAAATCAAAAGCGATGATTCATCACTGTGAGGAAAAATATGAAATCGATAAACCCGATAGATATCAATGTGGTGATGTATGTGAACCTATCTTATATACTCGTAGAACATTCACTCATATTTTATGTCTGTATTTAACGATATATGAAATCGAGGATAAGGCGCAATTCTTCCGTAATTGTTATCAATGGTTACAAGTGAATGGAATCCTTGTTGTCCATTTTGTCGATAAAGATAAATTCGATACAATTAGTCCAGCAGTGAAGATAGATAATGTAGTGAATATTCAAGATTATTCGAAACAGAGAATCGAAAAATCACAGGTCGATTTCGGTAATTTTCAATATAAAATGGAATATAAAATTCGTCCAGGTGCCGATAATGTCAATGTCGTATTAAATGAAATGTTTGTGGATAATTCAACCAAAAAAATCAGACAGAATGAGAGAATTATGAAGATGGAACCGACTGAACATATTGTGAAATTAGCAATGAGAGCCGGATTCTCTGTTTATGCCAAGATTATTATGCGTAATGACAAAAATCAATTCTTATATTTCTTCTTGAGAGACGCATAAACGCAAAAAAATATAATCAATATAAACACCCTGTCCCATATTAGAATATGCCACATCTGAATACGATTTTATTTCAAACCACTGTATTGATTATTGCGACAGGTATAATCGCCAAAGAATTATAAGGAAATTATCCAAAAAATAGATAAAATTCAAGAAGACTTATAAATAATAAAACGTCGAAGATAAAATATTATTATCTTATCGAATTTATGTAATGATTATCCATTACACAAATACTAATAAACCTATGATTTTACCAAATTAGAACAATTTATTCCACCAATTGCCGAGAGATTTTTTACCACGGTTTTTTCTTGTATTCTTATTACTATTTTTCTGTTTTTTCGTACGTCTTTTTCCACCACCAACAGCAACTGTTGTTTTTCCGTTTACAATAAAATCCTTAAGTGCGTCTTTTGTTCTCGGACCATTATATTCGGTTACCCCTTGTTTTGAACATCTTTTTATTGTTGGATATCCTGATACAATAAATGATTTTCCGCCATTATAAGTATTTTCAAGTTTTGTTTTCTTATGCTCATTTTGCGAATCAACGACTTCAACTGAATGTTTTCCATTTTTAATTGTGTTATATCCATCTACCGAACCAATTTTTCCACCGTTTTGTTGAGAGATTTCTTTAACCGCATTATTCCAATCTCCTTTTAATGATTCACAATGACCACATCCATTCATTTTAAATAATATGGTATTTGTTTTTTCCGACATTTTTATACTTATATTTTACAGATACACATAAAATCAAGGGTGTCCCATCGAACCATTTTATTTTCACCCCTTTTTATATGAGTGTGGCATTATTGTTTTTAACTTATGGAAACATTGTTCACCGGAATCATCCAACGATGAAAAAATATCTCGATCATTGTCGAGTTTTTATTCATCCTAAAAATGAATCCGCCGTTGACAGTTCTCTCCGCCCAAATGTCATCTCTCCTCAAATTCCAACTCAATGGGGAGACGCATCCATTGTTATCGCAACAATTAATCTCTTATATAATGCTTTTAGGGACACAACTGTACAATATTTTGTTCTTTGTTCCGAAGATATGTTTCCTTTGAGAGATTATGACGAATATCAGACCTTTCTCGAAGGACAACAACATTCACTTTTCTCTCTTATGGGTGGTTCCGACAGACGTATTAAAGACGATTTTATGTCTAAAACACATCAATGGTGGGTTTTAATCAGGAAAGATGTGGAATTCCTATTGAAAGAATTGAAATTGGTAAAACCTGTAAGCAATTTTCTAGAACATGTTTCAAATCATCGCGCATTTAAATTAATCGTCTCTAAAATACCACCGAAAGTCGCCGTTGATGAATATTTTTTCCTAAGTTTTTTTAAACGATATTACGAAGACTATCAATTCACCGAATACAAAAATTGTTTCGTAAAATGGCACGAAGAATGGGTTTCTAAACATCCGACAATATTCAATCGTCTTTTGCCCAGTGATACGATTGCTATCCGACGAGAACGTTCTTTTTTTATACGCAAAACGTTGAGCACTTTCGAACCTGTTGAAATCCGTCCGAAATCGAAAGGAATTATTTTCCGTATAACTGAAGAAAATATTGGAACATTACGATTGCCAAAAGAGAAATCGGTCGACCTTTTTATTCTCTCCACAGTCAGTAATTTATCATTGCTATCCGAAGAAATAAAATCACATTGTGTTCAGATTTATTTTACAGTTTACAATATGTTAGATATCGCAACCGATGCTATGATTCGAAAATTAAAAGAACAAGATGGGTATAAAGAAATCAAAGTCGCAGAAGATGTAGAGGCGACCGGAACGGCTCGCATCGCAATCATTATCCCTTTCCGTGATATTGAAAAAGAACAAAAAAGAACAGCACAATTACGTGAATTCGTCGATTATATGAAAGATTATTTGGATGGATATGATTATAAAATTTTCTTGACTGAACAAACCGATGATAATCGTAAATTTAATCGTGGACAGTTATTGAATATTGGGTTTGAACGCGCTTCCAAAGAAGGATACACTAATTTTGTATTCCATGATGTGGATTTATTACCTTCTATTGAATTGCGTGAATATTATACAAATGTACCAATTGATAGACCTGTACATATCGCAGCAGTCTGGGATAGATATGGTTCAAATCCGAAATATTTTGGTGGAATTACAGCATTCAATGAAGAAATGTATCGACGTATGAATGGATATCCTAATAATTTCTGGGGATGGGGTGGAGAGGATGATGAACTTTATTTACGTGCTATTAAATTTTATAAAATATTCAAAGTAAATAAAGGAAATATTCGCGATTTGGAGGATTTAACAATTCAACAAAAAATGGAATATTTGAAAGAGAATGACTTGAAATTTATGTTAAAAAAAGAGGCATTGGCTCAACACGATGCTACTTGGGAAACAAATGGATTATCATCTCTCCAATATAATTTAAAAAATGAATCGAGTTGTGGAGAACATTGTGAGAGAATAACTGTTGAATTAGATAATATTGGCAATCCAGATGCTTATACTGGAGAGATGAAAGTCGAAAAAGTAAAAGTAGAAAGAGAAGAGGAAAAAGCAGAAAAAGTAGGAAAGGAAGAGAAAAAAGAAAGAGAGAAAAAAGATTCAACACAGAAGATTCTATCTACTTTTGAAGAAGCATATGAAGTTGCCAAAAAATATGTGAAACACATTCCTAAAAAAATTCAAGCACCAAGACCCATAGTTCCTGATTATTATAGTTTGCCTCCCGAAGTAAATGCTTCTATTTGGGAAATGTCTCAAGACGCTGTAAAAAATACTCTCAGTTATATTTTGGAATATTTGAATCACTCTTGTTATATGTTATGTGTTCATCATAATAAGGGTCGTATTTATAAACTCGAACGCAAAGTCACCGCAGAAGTATATCGCCCCATCATCGAACGTGCTATTCGTGATGTTAATAATAATCGTAAAATCACTGCTGAACAAAAACGCTTTGTTCAAGACCGATTAAAAACAGATGGAGAACTTCGTTTTATGCAATGTGTTGTTAAAGAATTCAATCCTAAAAAAGAAACTTCCGCTTCTGAATATGTTGATTTTATCCAAGGATTAAAACTCCCAGACGGTGTTTATATTCTAAACTTAACAGATGCTGTTATTCTCCGTAAAGATGGCATGCATCCTTTTCCAATGGTTACTGGTCGTCTCCTCGATATTGGCAAATACAAATCCAAACCATTTATTCCTATTTTCAGTATTTCAGGACAGAAAGGATATTATGATATTCCTATCCCGAATTATGACGATGTTATGTATGTGTTAGGAAAAACAAATATTGATATGACAACTTTTCAAACAGACTGGACCAAGAAACGACCTCTCGCCGTTTTCCGTGGTGGACCGACTGGTTGTGGATATACAACAGAAACGAACCAACGTCTTCGTTTAACCACGATTAAATCGAAAATGTTAGATGTGGAAATTAGTGGAAAGGGTGCTACCATTGATACGAATTCTGTCAGGTTTGACCCCATATATGGTATTGGAATGTTAAATACGGGTATTAAACCGGCAACCAGATTCTTAACAATGGGAAAACAAAGTGAATACAAATATATTATCCACATTGATGGAAATGTGAATGCGTATCGTTTATTAACAACAATGTCAACTGGAAGTTTGATATTACGTGTAGAAAGTGATTATACCTCTTGGTTAGACCACGTATTACAACCAAATGTTCATTATATTCCTGTGAAATCGGATTTATCGGATTTATTGAAACGCATCGATGATTGCGAGAAAAACGACCGACGTTGTAGAGAAATTGCAAATAATGCGATGAATCTGGCGAGAGATGTTTTACAATTCAAGAATTTACGTGGAATTTTCCAATATATTATTCAAAATGTTTCTTGTGTTTTACCCAAAATCGAATATTCTTCCAAAATCGAAAATGAAGATATCCTACCTATCCTACAGAAAGCACCCCCTGTTGAAAATGATGACCCGAATCGGATTACTGCTATCGAATTAGTTCCTGTAAGAAATGTGAGAGAAATCCGTAAAGAAGATATTCGACCATCTCAATATCGTCTCTCGTATGTGAATGAAAAGAAACTATTGGATTTTTTAAGAGAGAAATATAGTGGATTATCGATTGTTTGTGCTTGGTATGGACTTGACACTCAATATGGTATTACCGAAAGTCCGAAAATAATGGATACGAATCCAAGAGAGACTGCACGCCGTGGTATACTTGAAGAGACAAACATTGATGTTCCTCTTTCCTATATTCAATCTTTTGGTGATATTTTTGTGTCTCATAAGAAAAAAGGAAATGTGAGAACACAATTTTTTATTGTTGATTTGGAAGAGGCAGGAGAGAATGTTCAAACAAATATACATCTCGGAAAAACGAGTAGTGGAAAAGACGATGATGACAAGAGTGAAGATGCTGTAAAAGTCTTAATTGCTATTGTCGGAAAACAATCCAGATTAATTGAATTGCTCTCTCGCGCGACACCCGATGATGAGATTCATGGATACCATATTGTTCCTATTATGAATTCTTTAATGGATGATTTTATTGCTCCTGTCCATAGAGGACAACCCATTGCTGAACCAGTCGCACAAGTCGAAGACATTATTGCTCCTGTCCTAATTAAACAACCACGAACACCGGCTGGACCACCGCCAAGAACACCTGATGTATCCCCACCAAAAATGAAACCAAAAACACCGGAAGGTTCCCCACCGAAAATAAAACCGACAACACCAGAAGGATTCCCTATAAAAGAACCATCTCCTATACCTCCTACAATTATCTCTCCACCAAAATCTCCAAAAGTGGTGAAGAGAGAATCCCCAGTGAAAAAAGAATCACCTGAAGTATTCTCTATCCCCGAAGGTAAAAAGATTTGCCCAAGAGGTTCGAAAAAAATAATGGTGAATAAAGTTCCAAAATGTAAGAAAATAACTCTCAAAGTCAAAGAAGAAAAAGAACCATCGCCAACACCAGTTATTATTCCTGTCCCTGTAAAAGAACCATCGCCAACACCAGTTATTATTCCTGTAAAAGAACCAACACCAACGCCAGTTATTATCTCTCCAAAAGTAATAAAGAGAGAATCTCCAGAAGTATTTTCTATCCCCGAAGGAAAAAAGATTTGTCCAAGAGGTTCGAAAAAAATAATGGTGAATAAAGTTCCAAAATGTAAGAAAATAACTCTCAAAGTTAAAGAAGAAAAACAACCATCACCAATTACAATTCCTGTCCCTGTAAAAGAACCATCGCCATCGCCAACACCAGTTATTAAATCTCCAAAAGTAATAAAGAAAGAATCTCCTGTGAAAAAAGAATCCCCAGAAGTATTTTCTATCCCTGAAGGCAAAAAGATTTGTCCGAGAGGTTCGAAAAAGATAAAAGTGAACGATGTATTCAAATGTAAGAAGATAACTCTCAAAGTCAAAGGAGTTAAAGAAGAAGAACCCGAGAAAACATCACCTGTGAAAGAAATTATATCATCTGTAACGGAAATTACAGAAATCCCAAAAATTAAAATCAAACTAAAACCAAATACAAAACCAAATTTAATAGTTGTCCAATCTCCCGAACCAATTCTACCAAAACATCATCAACCTGAAAATCACATTGATCCAAAATTGATACGTGAGAGATTACAATTGGCTGTCCCTAATACTGAAAGATTTCCTTGGTTACGTTCTTCTTATAATTTAATGGACCTTGTCTCTCGAATATTGTCAGAAATTCCAACAAAATCTGTTATTGATGACCATCGTGTAACATTTACTCTTCGTGATGATACACCATCTCTCGTTACTCGTGCTATCCAAGAAGAAGAAATTCTTAAAACACATTTGAAACACCGACGTCCAAACGGTGATATTGTTGATATGGCTAGTTTTTGGGACGTATGGCAAAAAAATCCAGAATTAAGAGATGAAATAATCACAAACAAAGACCCTATTGAAGCAGTTTGGCAACTTGCTCGAAAATATGATTACAAACTCGCTACTACATTTATGCCTGGATATGCCAAAGCACTATATGATGCTTTCAACGCAAAAAAAGTATTAGATCCTTGTGCTGGTTGGGGAGACCGATTGCTAGGTGCTGCTTGTTCGTCTGTTGTTTCCAAATATGTCGCCTTTGACCCCAATCATAATTTAAGGCCTGGATATGCGGAAATTCTCTCGTTGCGCGGTGTTCAAACCGCGCGCATTGAGGCTGACCATTTATATTTTGATAATGGTTTTGAAATCCACAGCCAACCTTTTGAAATCGGAGCAAGGAATCTCGAATCAGATTCTTTCGATTTGGCTTTTACAAGTCCTCCCTTTTTCGATTATGAAATGTATAATCCTGATAATCCAGAATATCGTGATTGGATTTCTGAATTTTATGTACCTCTTTTCCAACAAACTTGTCGAGTTCTTAAAGACGGTCATTATTTCGGTATTCATATCGGTGATACAACCGCAGGAAAAATTTCCGATTTCTTATTTAATGATGTCCATAAAGTAAGTGGTTTTGTTTATGATTTTAAAATAGGTTTAATGGGAATGCAATCTGGAAAGAATCGAACTGTATATATGTATCGCAAAGTGGCAAATCGTGGTCCAGTTCCGAGAGATTTATTGACATCCGCTTTATTGCCAGCACCAGTTTTCAGGAAAGCAGTTGAAATTCCACGTGATATTCGAAAAATATGTAATCCTCCTGTCATGGTTCAAACAGTGAAAGATGCTGGGCGTAAATTTGAAGTTTTCCAAGATTATCAGTGTGTCGGCGGTTCGAAACAACGTTTAATCGGTTTGTTAATGTCGCAAATACAACAACGAGAAATAGTATATGCGGGTCCAGAACAAGGAATGGCACAGGTGGCATTGGCACTCGGAGGACACTTATGGAAGAAAAAAGCAACAGTATTCTTGAATACTTTTATTGGTGTTCGAGAGAAACCTATTTTAACTCGATTGGCAATGGCTATGGGGGCGAATATAGAATTTACTCGAAACCCACGCGGACGTACTTTGAAAGATACAGAAGATGATGCTCGTGCTTATTGTGATAAAGACCCAACAAATCGATTTTTGGTTCCTTTTGGATTAAAAGATGAACCTGGTTCAGTATTATTTGAAACATTTAAGAGAGCAATTATGGAAGCATTGGGAGAGAGAGTCAGAAACGCACCTAGACGTTTATGGATAGTTGCTGGTTCATCGTTTTTAGTTACGGTGCTGAACAGTATTTGGCCAGAGACTGAATTTCATATTGTACAAGTTGGAAAAACAGTTTATGATGACCAACTCATTGCTATCCGACACGTAAAATATAAGAGTGAATATCGTTTTGCGGAAAACACAGAGGTATTACCACCTTATCAGAGCATCCCTTGGTATGATGCCAAATTATGGAAATTGGTTAAAGAACACGGACAAGACGGGGATTGTATTTGGAATGTGGCTGGATTACCAAGTGAAAATGAAATAAGAATTTTACAACAGAATCGCAATAATGTTGAGAGGGTTCAAGAGGCAAGACGAAGAGGATAATAACTGTAATTTTCTGTGAAATAATATTCATAAAAAAAATGCCTTTCGACATTCCTTTTTTGTTTTCTGTTTTTTGATTTGTTTTTTTGTTTTTCTGTTTTCTGTTTTGTTTTTTTGTTTTCTGATTTTTGTTTTATTCTTATAAATATTTCAAAATGTTTTTTTGATATATTTTGATTTTGTGTAAATTATTTACATACATTCATTTGATTTTTTATTATATGTTTTAGCATCGGACACAAGACTCGTCTGTTGTTTATTTATGTTTTGTTTTGGTTGTTGGATAATATGATGTAATTGGTTATTATTATGTTTTTTCATATATTTCTCGATATTATTAAATATGGTGCCATGTGTTTTTTTATATTCTGGTGTGAGACACAAAAACGTACTATAATAACCATATTCAGCATATTCAAAACTATTTAACGCTAAATATAAGAAATCTTCCATAGTTACACCTTTTGTTTTTAGAAATTCAGCAATATCTTTAAGTTTTGGAAGTTCATCATTATTGTCATCATCATCATCATCATGATCATCATCATCATCATGATCATCATCATCATCATCATCAGATTCGTGTTCGATTTCACTAAGTTCCAATTGTCTTCCCAATTCTTCATATGATTCAGTTTCTTCATATGATTCAGTTTTCTCCTGAAATCTTTCCCAAAAATCATTAAAATACTTTACTTCTTCATTACTGTTTCTTCGATTGTTGCGTGTTATATGAAATCCATATTCATCTGTTTCTTCTTCGTCTTCGTCTTCGGAATCCGATTCATCGTCATAAAAGTCGCCTTCAGTTGCGGTTTCATCGTCGTAACAATCAGTTTTATCTGCCATTCGTGTTCGACAATAAGGACAACCGAATTTATTCATTGCAGTGTATTTCATTATACACGAAGCATGAAAACTATGTCCGCATTCAGTTATCATACAATTCTTATCAAGAGAGACGCATTCCAAGCAAATTGCGCATTCAGTCATTTTATATTATTATCCAGATTGATTGTTTTAATTAAAAACAAGCAAAATAGTCATTCAATTTTTTACAGGTTCCGGAATCGTACGCACTTCAACATTTACTTCAAATAACATCTCTCTTGAAATCTTAAAATCTTCTTCCCACTCTGTAATATTACATTTCATACAATTTTCAGGAACATATATCTCTCTTATCCCTGCTTGTATTAATGCTTTCGCACAATTACTACAAGGAAATAATGTAACAATCGCTATCGAATTATCTAAGGATACACCACTCCTCGCAGCATTACATATAGCATTCATTTCTGCGTGGGCTACATATTTATATTTGGTTGGTCTTTCCCAACGCATCTCAATCGTATCATTCATATTTCTAGGAAATCCATTAATTCCTGTAGATAATATTCGAGAGAAATCAGATGCCATTAAGATTGCACCGACTTTTGTATGTGGATCTTTACTAAACAATTCCGCATTTGTTTTCGCCAAAATTAAATATTTACTTGCTTTTTCCTCTTTTCCTGATAACATTTTTCTAATTTTGTGTATATATCAATAATAATTCTTATATTATTGTTGATTCTTGTAAAATTGACCCGAATCTGGTTTTATGAAATAAATACAAAAACAATTCGACAATAATAAGTTAAACCGAAAATCAAATGGAAACGATTCGTATTTCTAAACCCAAACGTATGGTTCGTTCATTCCGTTTATTTGACTATCGTGTATTTGATGAAGATACTCAAACGCAAGTAGAAGATGACGACGATAATGACAATGGCGGATACACACCTAAAAAAGATTCCAAACGGTTTACTATTCAAATGTTCGGCATTAATGAAAAAGGTGAATCTTGTTGTATTTATGTGAATGATTTCCAACCTTATTTCTTTGTTCGTGTCGAGAATTCATTCACACGCGGAAATCTTAATCAATTCGTTTATAAGATAAAACAAGCACTAAATGGTGGAAAACCAATGAAAGGAGGCAAGTCATTTTACGATGAATCCATTATTGATGCTATCCTAATTGATAAAAAACGTTTGTATGGGTTCACTGCGAATGACACCGACCAGTTTGTTAGAATCACTTTCAAAAATACTGCGATTTGTAATCGTGTCCGTAATTTATGGTATACAGGTGAAGGTGAAAAACGCAAGATGGACCGTGTTGGTAATCCTGTTTGGCCAAACACCGAATTATACGAAAGTAAAATACCTGCGTTATTGCGATATTTTCATATTCAAAATATCTCTCCAACTGGTTGGATAAAACTTCATTCATCTGCTGTCGAATCACCTGTGAAAACAACTTCTTGTACTTTTGAATATGTTGTTTCGAAAACTCAAGTAATTCCAATGCCCGAAAAAGAATCGATTGTTCCTTTTAAAATTTGTAGTTTTGATATTGAAGCCAGTAGTAGTCACGGTGATTTTCCAATTGCTCAAAAGAATTATAAGAAACCGGCGATGCAAATCGTCGATTCTTTGAAAAAGTTGGGGATAGAACAGAGTGAATTCGCAAATATATTTTCCGATATGATTTATCAGTTGTTTTCATTGCCGAACCAATTAACCGCACAAACACGCGCAGATATTGATGTTGTCTATCCTAAAAAACAATTTATCGAATTTTGCGGACAAGAATTTATCCAAAAACAAATCCAACGAACTTTAAAATACAGTGTTCAAACATTAAAAGAAGAAGAAACTGCTGTCAAAGTTAAACTGAATACTATCCAATCTTATCTAACACAAATTCAAATAGTTGGAAAAGGAGAGAATAATGAAAATAATGATGGTGATGAAAATGATGAAAACAATGATATTGAAGATGAAGAAGAATCCGATGATGATGGTGAAGAGTTTGAAACTGAAGACGTGGGCGACGAAGGAGCCCCTAAACTATACTCCTCAAATAAGGCACCTTCAACAAAAGCAATTCGAAAAACAACCAAAATCGCCGACATCTTATGTGCCGATGAAGATGATTATACTCGCGATGATAAAATCACGTATTTGACTGAAGTCCTCGATTCTATCTTTCCTCCTCTCGAAGGTGATATCGTAACAATGGTCGGTTCCACTTTTATGCGTTACGGAGAGACTGAACCCTACTTAAATACTTGTATTGTTTTGAATGGATGTGACGCAATCCCAGGAAGTCAAGTAATTCAAGCAAATAACGAATCTGACCTACTTCTCAAATGGCAACAATTAATACAACGAGAAAATCCAGATATTATTATTGGATATAACATATTTGGTTTTGATTATGAATTCTTATATCGTCGAGCAATCGAAAATGAATGTCTATTGGAATTCTTACATCTATCCCGCCTAAGTCGAGCGGATGAAATCGATTATTACACGAAAAAAACGAAAGCAGGCAATCAAATTGATATTGAAACTCATAAAATCGTATTAGCAAGTGGCGAATATAGTCTAAGATATATCGAAATGACCGGCAGAATTCAAATCGATTTATATACTTATTTCCGTCGTGAATTTAATTTGGCATCTTATAAATTAGATGATGTCGCCGCCGAAAATATTAGTGACGATGTCGCTGATTTGGTTAATATCGAACATGAATATTATGGACAATGTACTGAATTATATACGAAAAATATTATTGGATTACACGTGGGAGATTATGTTCGTATCGAAGAAACTGTATTTACTTGTGATTACTATCAGAACGGTAAAAAATTCAATGTTGTTGATATTTATGAAAAAGAAATCGAAGAGAAAAATAAGAAGGGTGAAATTGTGAAAACGAATAAAAATGTAATCGTCGTATTAGGACATCACGCGAATATTATTGATAGAAGTAAGAAAATTCGATGGGGTATGGCAAAAGATGATATCGACCATCACGATATATTCCGCCTAAGTAATGGGTCCTCGAGTGACCGCGCTATCGTTGCCAAATATTGTATTCAGGATTGTAATCTTGTCCAACATTTAATGCGTAAAGTCGATGTTATTACTGGTTTTGTAGAGATGTCGAATCTTTGTAGTGTCCCCATTAATTTCCTTGTATTCCGCGGACAGGGTATTAAATTAATGAGTTATGTCGCTAAAAAATGTATGGAAAAAGGTTATTTAATGCCCGACTTGGATAAGTCGGGTGAAGATGGTGGATATGAAGGTGCTATTGTTTTGCCTCCCAAAACTAAAATCTATT
>Ga0255211_1000473_pt1 | contig 14436 bp, 4 predicted proteins | sample Miss_Yuk_RepB_8d_FD_183036 | JGI IMG/M metagenome (GOLD analysis project Ga0255211, IMG submission 183036) | Freshwater microbial communities from Mississippi River, Louisiana, United States - Miss_Yuk_RepB_8d | ecosystem: Environmental > Aquatic > Freshwater > River | place: USA: Louisiana...
GAACCGTAGTATCTAGGACCGACACTTCTAGATATTTTACGAACGTACTTGAATTTTTTCCTACGATTACCATTTCTTATTATATACTTTAAAATCAGAGAATTCTTATATCCTGAACTATTCATATCCACTTTACCATTTATTAATTCATAAATTTTTGTCAAAAAATCTGTAAGTTCTGTTCTGACTCTAGACTGTTCTTGGAACTGTGTCTCATATTGTTCTTTTGAACTCATTTTTAAGTATTTATTATACTCTTCTTCCATAATCATATAATTAGAAGATAACATTCCAATAGAATTATAAAAACAGTTACCATCACAATTTGACCTTTGTTTGACATATTTAACCACTTTTAATAATTGTTCTGGACCTACAGGTTCTGTTCCGACAAGTCCTGTTCCGACAGGTTTTTCTGTTAATCGTTTTTCCAACGACTTTATTAACTCTGTGTTTTGTACTTTACGTATACCGATTGAAGTAGTAGAACCACTAGAGCCACTAGAACCGCCAAGTGGTAATTTACTTAATGTATCTTGTAACATCTTTGTTAAAGGATTAAATATAGAGTCTAATTCAATATTCTTTTGACTTATTACAGTTGAGTAAAGTTTTACTATTATTTTCTTGCCTTCAAGTGGTTGTTTATCGTCTATTAAATATAAATACAAACTATACCTTTCACTATCATATAAAAATCCCAATATATCATCTACCATTTTTTCATCTATTGTCTTACCATAGTAGTCCATATACTTGTCATCATCTATACTGCTTAAATATGCATCTTTACTACTTATAAGAGTTGCTATTTTACTTTGTGCATCGTCCGTTTCAACCAAATATTCACGATTAAATTCTTGAGTAGTTAATAAACGCATACTCTCTAATAAATTTGTATTACCATCTCCATTTGAAAGCAAATCTTGAATAAAACAGTGTGATGTATGTATTTTTTTTTCTTTAAAGTAACATATGTCATTCAGTATGTAATATAGTCTTTTATCATATATATTTATTAAATACCTCTTCATTTTTTGAATCTCTTCCTCCGGTTTTTCTTTATCTTCGCATTTTACTAGATAACTTATTGTGTCATCAAAACTGTATAGTCTAGTAGTATCTGTAGCTGATTGGCTGTCAAATACAGTATGGCTATTAATATCATAATATATGTTTCTATTTTTTTCCGGTATATCATCTATGTTTCCCGTATTTCTGAAATCATGATAATAACCTCTAGTAGTAGCATCATCATCATCATCACGGATTACACTAGTATCACCAAGAGCCAGAATCTCATCGCTTAAAGTAGAATCAGGTTCGCATCTTTTACCATAGTACTTCTTATCAACTAAATAATTTAAGTCTCCCAAATAACAATACACAGGTAAACCAATAGATTTTATAATTTCATTTTGCATAATTTCAATATCTTCTTTAGTTTTTCGAAACGTTTCTAATTTTTTAATATTATTTCTTACTGCACTAGAAGATAAATCATATTCGTATGAGTCAGGTATACTTATTTCTTCTTTTAAATATGGGTTATTGTCATATTTATTAACTTCTTCCATCTTATTTTCAATACGGTTTTCTTCTGATTTTCTTACTATACAAATTACACTATACTTGCTTGATTCCGAATACCATTTTATAAAAAAATCAGAACCACATAAATATAACAAGTTATTTACTTTAACTTTTAGTTTTTCATCTGTATTGAAATTTTCACTTCTATCAATTATCCTTTTTATTTTATATAAAATTGTTCTAACTGGGTTGTCATCGGATACATTCAATATTATCATATTATTGGCATTAAATTCAGGATTATTCCAACTATATGTATCACATGCTAATTTGCATAATTTTATTCTATCATGTGAATACAATATATCTTTTTCATCACTTACCTTTGTCATAATATGTTGTCTTGTAGCTACTACCATTATACCATAGTACCCTTTTATACCACTATCACTCCCACTTTTACTCTTGCGCGTATTATACACCGACTCAAACATTTTAATATGACCATTATGTGGTGGATTATAACTACCGCCGCTTATTATAAAAACATTGTCCTTTATATTTTGTATCATTAATATTAATATTTGTTCCATAGTTAGAATTCTACATTTATTCGTTGTTTCTAACTTAAATACAGATTCTATTTCCTTATCTTTTTTGGAACCTTCTATTACACCCGCTTCACTCGCTTCACCTTCTTTACCTTCTTTACCTTCTTTACCTTCTTTACTCTTTTCACCTTCTATTACATCCGCTGCACCTTCTTTACTCTCTTTACTCTCTTCACCTTGTATTACAACCGCTGCACCTTCTGTTGTACCAGTTTTTACACTCGTCTCACCTTCTTCACCTTCTTTACTCTCTTCATCTGTTTGTTGTGATTCTTCATCTAATAATTGAAAATAACCATCATTTATTTCATCCATTTCATCGTCGTCTATACAGTATTCATCATCATAAACATTATTTAATATAAAATTTAATACATTCATTTTAATAATAAACTCCGTACCTTCGGTACTAGATTTTTCTTTTATTCTAGCTTTAAGGGGCTTATAAAAATTTTGTATTGATTTTTTTAATTTTAAATAGTCAATATCACTATTCATGATTTTTCGTAAAACATTCTGATATGTTTCATCGGAATCATCATCATCTTCATCTTTATCTTCATCTTCATCATCATCTAACATATCTTCTAATTTATCATATAGTGCTTCCGTTATTGTCATATAATTTTCCATTAAAACTTCGTCTTCTAAGTAATCCGTTACTGTTATTCCACCGTTACTAATTATATCATAACACGCAGGTCCTACTCTAAAAAATGTAGCACATGATGTGTTTGTAAGTAAATCTGATGGAAAAATATACCACATCCAATGGGTTTCTTTTTGTCCTTTATTAATCTCTTTTAACGCTGTAACAAAATTTGACCCATCTATACTATATACGATTTTATCATCAACACCTCCAGGTATTTTATCACCTTTTTTCACACCATTTGCATGCGCTTGTTTAAATTCTTCAACCGTCGCTCTCCTTTTTATACCGTTTATTTGAGGAACGGGGGGCGGAGTTGGAGGTGGTTGTTTTTTTGAAGACGGTACAGGCGGTACAGGAGAAACTGATGGCGACATAATCGATGTAGACGATGCAGGTACAACATAAATTGCTGACCACCCCTTTATATCATCCCAGCTAGTTATACCATCTGGCACCGGCATATTAATTTGTTTTGCCAATTCTATTATTTTATTTTTTATGTTATCCGTCAAATCTAATGATTTGTGTTTATACCTATCTAGTGTTGTCTCTATATAATACTTTACAGCGCTTACATATGATGTTTCCGGTTGTGATTTAGAACTATCTATCACTTTACTTATTTCTTTTTGCTGGTTATCACCAAATGGAGTAAAATTATTTGCTGTAGTAGATGTATCTAACCATACAACCATACCATCGGAACCTAGAGGGTTAAATACTTGAAGCTGATAAAGTAAATTAACATCATCTAATCCTGTTCTAAATGTTATCGTATTAAATGGAAACCAACATTTAATATAGTTATTTTTTGTACCAGCATATTTAGGCTTGATATCATAATAAAATAAATGTGAATTTGCGATTATACTATGAATAAATTCATTTTTCTCTTTCGTAATATAAAAATTATTCAACTTTAAATCATCTATATGTTTATTTACAATTTTATTATCTTTGCCTTCTTCAATACCAACCTCATAAGTATCATCATTCGTCACTACATACCCTTTCGGCACTCCCATCTCTAACAAAGCACCGTTTCTAATTTTTTCAGCTATTGTTGCAATAGAACTCGCCTGTAAAGTATCATCATTTTTTTGTTTTATATATTTTTTAAAAGCTTCACAAAACTGGTTTTTAATTTCATCTAATTTTTGTTGTTTCGCAACATCCTCTCCTATTGCCGCATAACACATACTTGAAACACCGCTTCCAAACCCTAGTTCTACATTTGCAGCATTTACAATAGCATCTATCTTGACAGGAGTACTACGTTTTGCAAGATTGATTGTCTCTTCTATTAAATTCGATTTTCCACCTAGTATACTTATTACACTATCAATATCAATACCAATGATTTTTTTAATACCATTACTACTAGAAGCATTCATTTTTGCAGAATATAAAGCTGTTACTTCTTCTTCTCCCCAAGGACAAAAATATATTCGTTTCAATGTACTTGTCATTTTATTATCTTTCATAAATTCATAAAAATCTGTTACACCTTTTAATAACATCTTTGCATGTTCAGTTTTATTATGTTTTCTACCAGCTGCAAGTTCAACCACTTCAAGCTTTTTGAAAAATATTTCACCCCCTATAAAAGGAAAAATAATACGTTCAACCCCATTTAATGACGCCAAAATAAGTGAATTCATAACGGAATTTGACAATGTGTCTCTTGTAATTAAATCACCAGTGCCAGCTTTTGCTGGAGAAGCCTGTATCATATATTTTACAGTCACACTCGATGGTGTCGTAGGTTTTGCGTATGGATGGTTATAGTCTATATTGTTCAAAGGCTTATCGCTTATATCTAACAATGTAGCTGAACCAGGAGGCATTATACCACTACCAGCATATGTCATACTATAGTCGGTATTTACAACAGAAACATTTTTATCGAGTAAGTTAACAGCCGGCGGAGTAACTTGCAATGCCTTGAATATTTCACTTTGCGTATAATAAGATATTTTGCTTACTTTAAGCTTAACCTGTGCTGATGATGAGGGAGACATTTTAGATACCGAATCACCAAGTCCTACTTTTTTTGTCTTTGATGCCACACTTTGTACAACCTTGGGATAAAATACAGTAAAGTCTATATTTGTCGGGTTATATTTCGCCTCGTTTTCTCCACCAAAAGATGAAGGCGCGTTATTTTTACTCGTATATATGAATGTTTGTTGTCCTACAACACTATTACATTTTAAGAAAGTTGGCTGAACATCTGTTGGGAATGGTTGCAGTAAGTTAATATTAAAGTCACCACTAAAAATAATATCATAGTCTCCATAGACAGGGTCTTGTCTGAAATAAGAAACTACCGTGTTTAATAATATATATATCTGTCGCTGTCTTTCATACATCTTTGGTGTATTTTCTTCACTCAACGACAAATGCGTAGATGTTACTATTTGTTTACTTTTTGTATTTACAAAAAACCATAGCCTTGAACAATCCATCTTAATAACATCTTTTCCATAATTTGATACCTTTTGTTTTTCTACCATTCCTATTATAGTATTAAAAACTTTTATAGCTTCATCATTTGAGAACATTTCTTTACCTATTATGATTAAAAATCCCAAGCTTTTTATTTCTTGGACACTTACTGTATTTGTATTCACAACCAGAAAAAATTCACCATAATAATTAGTATCGTCTGTTATTTCTGAAGATACAATATCCAGGTTCAGGTTAACACTACTAGCACCGCTGGCGTCACCACTGGCGTCACCACTGCCTTTATTATTTTTTATAGCATTAACTAATAATTCTTTATATTTAAAGGGTTGAAATGCAGATGCCGATGCCTTAGCTTCATAATTTAGACGATTTTCCAAACCAGATGACGGTCCTTCTTGTATTAAAGTATAATCATATCCACCTTTCATCATATCGCGAATAGCCCGCGCGTTATTTGCTAGCCTCGACTTATAGTGTTCAATTCTTTCTTTAGATTTTCCATTAAATTTATGAACATAATATGATGCACCACTACTCTTATCCTTTCCTTCTCCGCCACGGGTAGCGATATTCCATGTTATTAATTTTATTTCTGCTGGGAATGCGCCTCCTTCCATCTCTTCTTCCGCATCATCTCCACCTCCCTTCATAGCACTTTGCCCACTAGTAGCAAGTTGTGGTCCGCACTGGTTGTTATTTGTGTTATTAATATTATACATGATAGGAGAATGGTCGGAATATAATTTGTCTTTATTTTCTGGTTTATCCCATTTTGACATTTCTAAAGTGGTCAAGTAGTTATAGTCTGGTTTGCCCGTTTCGCATATAACTACCGACTTCTTATAAGGAGAGCCTTTAACTGTTTCAGCTTTTGATGCAGTATATTCATAGTTATTCAACTTTATCAAATCATCGCCAGCTATTTGTATGGCAGGAGGCACAAGTTCAATAGAGGCAGTACTCGGTTTTTCTGATGTAGATTGTGACCAGTCGGGAATTTCTTCTGCTTCTGGTTCTTGTTCCACAGATGCAAGTCTTTGGGAATCTATACCCCGCGTAGGTGAAATAGAATCTTGTCTTTTCATAGATTGTCCCATAGATTGTCCCATAGATTGTCTGATAGATTGTCTGATAGATTGTCCCATAGATTGTCCCATAGATTGTCCCATAGATTGTCCCATAGTTGTATCGGTTAATCCATTGATTATACTTCGTTTTGCTTCAGTTTCTAAAGCAGCTTGTTGATTTTTTTCTTCTTCAACTGCATTCATTTCTACTTGTTTTATTACCTCACTGACAAATACGGTGTCGAGTTCAAAAACACCACCAACGGCTTCAGTATTGGATGGGTTCGACTTATTTGGATAAACAGGCAATCCTTCCGTTGAATCCGAATTTACTATTTTCTTCATTTCTTCCTTTGGACAAAGAAGTAGTTTACCCGTTGTAAAAATGAGACCACTTTTGTTTATTTTATCAGGGTTGGTTAAAGAATATTTATGCCCGAACAAATTCGGCAGAGTTTGGCTGCTTGTGTATCCATTTAAACGAAGTCGTCCGTTCTTACCTTTACCACCATATAGATATGTTACTATTTTGCACGCTTTAATAAAACTGTCTATTTCTGTTTTAAATCCGGAAAGTAATGGATAATTTTCAGACTTAAATACGTTGTTGCTTCTTGTTAACAGTAATGCTAATGCCGGCGCCATTGAATATACCTTGCTTATTTCACTTTTGGTAATTTGTTGGTCATACGGTATATCAAAGTTGAAATCCCCCGACATAAAATAAGGGTTAACGTCGGTTGAACTTGAATAATAATACCTTATCCTAAACTTGGAAACAAACGCAGATACTAATAAAACTTCTAACATTTGTTTTGTAATTTTATTACTGTTTGTAGATACAGCAGAATCAGTCGGCTTTGTAAATTTAACAGGCATTGTTGCTGAAGCTTGTTTTGCTTCGATTTGTTTCAGTGTTTCTGCGGTTTCTAATTTTATATTTATAATTCCAAAAATTTGACCTCCAGGGATATAACTCTGTTTCATATATTTTTTACACGGCTCAGCTTCTGGTTTAACTTTAGACTGTTTGCCTACAGTTTTATTACCAAATAGTCCTGAAAATATTCCCGCTTGTTCCGAATTATCTTGGGCATACCATTCACCGCCACTTGCGCCATCTCCACCGTCTCCACCAACTTGACCATCGGCGCTATCTCCGCTATCTCCGCCTACTTTAACTGCTTTATTTGTAGGGGCAAATTTTACTTTTTGAGGTTCTACTTTTTCTCCTCCTTCTTCTTGATAATCATCAACTCCTTCAACATTTTCTGTTTCACTTCCTTCATCGGGTATCTGGTTATCATCTTCGCTTATTTTAATCATACCACTATATCCTGGAAGTCCGGGTAACTTAGGGCGCGTTGCATCTACCGGTTGTGATGCGGTTATGGTCGCGGTCGCAGTCGCGCTTGTTTTAACAGGCGATGCAGACACAGCACTACCCGGTATTTGTCCAGGTAAAGAAGATGGTTTTGTATACACACCACCTTTAAAAGTGCAATATGTAACAGTAGCGAAAGAAGTATTACTGTAAATTGGTTCGATAGAGTTAATAGATTCGATTGATTTTTTATTTTTATTTATAAAAGCTCCCATTCTTATATCAGCTTCATCTTTTAGTTCAAACTTGTCAGTTTTAAACATTGTCAAGTTACCTAGTGCAATTTTTTTATCGGGTATAGTCATTGCGCCAACAGCGCCACCAATATAACTCTGTTCAAAGAAATAGACGAAAAAATATTCTTGTTTGTACCGCTCATATATTTGCGCCAGTAAGTTTAGAGGGTCGTCTATTTTTTCTAGTAGCTGGTTTAAGACTTTTCTGTGTATTTTTATTCTTTCACTTTGTTTATTTGGAGTAGTTATGTCTACTAAAGTATCTTTTTCTGCACTTGTTAAGGATTCTACAATTTTTCTATATGAATCTAAAGAACACTGTACATTTTGGAAACAGTATATATCGGAACCGCACATATCCATCGCATTAAATAATCTTTCTTTTCGTTTACTCCATGAGTTTTCATTTTTCCATGAAACACCAGCAAACGAGTTGTCAATACTTTTAAAATCTTGCACTAGTTGGTCTTGACCTAAAAAACAATATTGAACAAAAGATATCTGATTTACACCCGCATTTATTTGCGACATGACTTCGCTCGCTCCGACATTTAATGCACTTTTTACAAATCCAGGCAGAATATCTGTAATCGAAGGTGTGCTTGTTATCTTAATAGAGTTCTTAAGTTGTCTACCTACCTTTGACCAATTTTGCTCTAAGAAATTACGTCTCCAAAAAGTTTTAATTTGTGAACCTCTTACGGCACAAGACGAAAATAAAGTTCCGTCGCGGTCAATTGGAAGTTTTCCTTTTTCTAACTTTTCTAGGAATAGTTCTAACTCAATATAGTAGGCGACTTTATAGTTTTCTAATACTTTTCTCAGCTGTTTAAATGTATTATTCCACTCTAAGTAGTCAATTATGTACTCAACTCCTTTATACATGAATGTTGTTTTTGTAGAAAAAAGTGTATCTAAAATGAAACGAATATTATGGCGAATGACAGCATCGATTTCATTTAAAGACGACTCTGATAACTTTTCTCTAAGTTTACTAATTCTATCTTTTTCTTCATAAATTTCGCCTGTCTTCTTTTTTTGTTTTCCGGAAATAGATGATAATAAATTTTGTTTTTCTAATATTCTAAAAAGAAACTTTAGTATTTTTGCAGTATTTGGATTTAAGTCTATTCTTATTTGAATTGTCTGTGTCTTTCCAATTAATATATTAAATAACATTGTTATTGGAACTTTTACTATATCTGTAGAAGTAGACCTTGAACTTTGAATAATAGAATCCATCTGTGAGCTTGTAACTTGTCTTGTGTAAATAACACTCTTTAGTTGAGATACTTCTGACTTTGCGTTTACATCTTTACTATTTGATGACTCTGGTTCATATATAAATCGTAACCCTGTATTTGAAGCGGAAACAGGAAGACTGCTTTGACCTGTTACTTTTTTATATTCAGAATTAACTTGATTCGCAACTGTACTTTCTTCTGTAACTGTATTATACTTATTTGATGATACACTAACAGCACTAGGATAACCTGTAAATACTTTTTCTCTGTTATCGACAGGACCACCAATAAGTCTATAGTTATCTCCTTCTTTAATCATTAACATAGAAGGTTCGGGTATTTTTTTCCCCATATCCGACATTTGTCTAATTTCTTGTTCTGATGGTGTAGTATATATAAAAGCATATACTGACCCAATCAACTTTTTTTGTTCTTGAGCCGGATACCAGTTTGTAATAAAACTTCCTTCTGTTTTTTGGTCTGTTTCATATACTTTTTTTTTATTGTCGTCTTTTTTTTGAACTTTATCTTCGTTTAATAACTCGACGTCATCTACGGAAATAATTTGGTTGTCGTTTCCATATAGTTTTATAGGTTCCCCTAATTTTTTTACAAATGCTTTAAATAAATTTATATTAAAAAATGTATCTACTCGTGTTTTTATTGTAGCATTACTAGGAAAACCATAGTTATTGAATTTTACTAAAGATGATATAAAAGGTTCTGCATCTTTTGTTGCACGACTTAGTAAACTCGATGCAGTAATAGAAGACGATGATGTAGATTGAATATTAGGTCTTGTTTCCGTGGAAGTATAAAGGTTTAATCTTTCTCTGTCTTTGTCTCTGTCTCTGTCATAAAACCTGTAACGATCATCATTAAATACGGAATCAAATTCACCTCCAACCATTACTTGTTTTTTCGCATCAATAGCGGGGGGTAGGGGCGGGGGTGGAGCTCGGACATCTTGAGGAACCTGTTGATTTTTTGGGAGGGCTGGAGCAGCAGCGGGAACAGCAGCGGGAACAGCAGCGGGAACAGCAGCGGGAGCGGCAGCAGGAACAGCAGCGGGGGCGGCAGCGGGGACAGCTGGTGGATTTACTATATTTTCTTTTTGTTCTTTTTCTTGTTTCTGCAAAGCTAATTGTTTTTCGTATTCTTTTTGTATTTTTTGAGACTCGCTTGGTGTATATGTATATTCTCTTTTGTAGTAAATTTTTTCTATTTTTTTTCTTTCTTTATTTGTCATACTTAAAATTTCAGGGCTTATAAACATTTGTAGTGTTCCTATGTTATATTTTTTAATAATATTTGTTGTCTTATTTTGTTCTTTGACATACCATGAAACATTATCCTTTTCATCGTCTTCATCATTTTCTTCAACTTGATTTTCTTTGTTTTCTATATTTTTTTTTTCTTCTTCCTTGCTCATTTTATATAATAATGATAATATATATTATAATATTCGTTTAATTATTTTGGATATTATAATATTAATTTTTTTATATACTTATAGTTGGTCTTTATAATGTAATATTGGTGTTATTTTTAAAATTTATTCATGTTATAAACATCTAAATAGTTTAAATGATTGCTTTTACTTTTTTGTGTTTTGTATTTTTCTACTATTTCCATAGCGTCATTGAATTCTTTCTCTGTTACAATTTTATTATTTGTATATTCTCCAAGTTTTCGTGATTTTAAAAACTCTTTTGGAAGAATACAATATTTACTTTTTTCGTTAAATGCAAAATCAGCTAAAATAACAAAAACTGCTGTTAGCACAAGTGCATGATATATATTTCTGGTCGCCATCCAAGATATTGTAAAAACTAATATTTCTTTTGTCAGGGCATATTTTATATAAGACTCTGTTGACTCATCCAAGTTAATTTGTATATATCTTGACCCAATATTTAAACATATCATCATTATTCCTGCAAAAAAAGTACTAGAATTTAAAGAACTTACAGCTTTATTTATAATGTCCATTGTCTATTGTTGTGAATACTATATTATATATTTACACCACAAATAAAATTTATAAAATGAATAAATTTGTAAAATAAAAATTTATTCACTAATTTGCTTCCTTAATATTGACTCCACGTCTGTATACTTCTAAATTTTAAACCCTTCATATAATGGTATTGACTTTACGATTATAATCGTTAAAAATACAAGTGCTAAGTAGAAGTTTACTTTTGAAAAATAAGCAATAAGAAGTAAGATTATAATTCTACCTATAAAAGAGCTATACATGTAGTTATAAACACTTGGTATGAATACGCATAAAAGAGCAAATAATAAAATATTGTAAAATAATAAATTCTCTATTTTACTATTCATTTACGTTCTGTTATTTACTGTTATTTAATGTTATTTAATGTTATTTACTGTTATTTACTGTTATTTACTGTTATTTACTATATATTTAGAAATAAAAATATGTGGAAATAACAAACTATTTATTTATATTATATTATATATATTCAATGCGCGTGACTAGATTAACCGAGGTAATACCACATATGTCATACAAAAGAAAAAATATTCCTACACAATCTTTATTTTTTACTTCACATGAAAAATATAATCCGAGTCCTTCAAAATTAATGCAAATACACTCTAATGCAATATTACCATCTTTATTCACTGCATCACCTAGTAGTTTAAATCATAAAGAAGATGAAATTTTGCCTACAATAGAATGGAATCCTTCATTTGTGGTTGATTCTACTCAGAGAGAAATAGGTGTACCAGAGAAGATAGGATTTATAATTTTACGACACGTAAACTCCAGTATAACGAATCACTACTGGAAAGAGTGTTATAGATGTATTAAAACATTTTATCCGAGAAATAGAATATTAATAATAGACGATAACAGTAACAAAACATTTCTTACAAACGAGCCACTAGAAAATACGATGATAATACAAAGTGAGTTTCCACGAAGAGGAGAATTTTTGCCATATTATTACTATTTAAAAACAAAATTTTGTGAAACTGCTGTTATCTTACATGACTCGATGTTCATAAAAAAATATATAGATTTTACTGTAAACAACTACAAAATTATCATAAATTTTAGTAAAAAAGATATTTCAGATAACGACTCATTACCTTATCAAATGAATCTATTGTCTGCTATTAATAATGAAAAATTAACTTATTTTTATAATAAAAAAAATTTGGACGTGTGGAGTGGATGTTTTGGTTCTATGGCAGTTATTAAATATGACTATTTAAAAAGTATAGACAGTGAATTTCGACTGGCTTGTTTAATACCTCATATAACGTGTAGAACAGCTAGGTGTGCATTTGAAAGAATAATCGGATGTCTACTACAAGTAAATATGAAAGAAGAATGTTTGCTTGGTTCTATTCATATGAACTGTATGTGGGGTTTAACTTATCGCGATTACTTACGCAATAAATACAACCATAGTTTACCATTAATAAAAGTATTTACAGGAAGATAAATAGACATTGTAATTTGAATATTATTATTATGAATATTATTATGAATATTATTGTTAATATTATTGTTAATATTATTGTTAATATTATTGTTAATATTATAATTTAATTTCCGTTTTTTTTTTAAAATAATATCTCATTTTTTTATAGGAATGACTATACCTTTAGCGTTATTTGCTTCGTCATATAATGAAGAAGAAGCAAATGGTTCGACACTTCAAAAATCAAAATCATCATATACTCCAGTAAAAAATAATAAAAATAATTATATTTTAGGCAATAATGATAACAATGATTACTCGAGAAATAAAAATACAAACCTGAGAAAAACAATAAAACAGAAACCAACTGCCCCCAATGAGTCCAAGCTTGCAGCATTATTAAAATCAATGGATGAATCGAGTGACTCCGAAAATGACGAAGAAAACGGAAACGGGAGCAGTGGTTTAGCAAATTATAAAGGTAGCGGTAGCGATACTCGACATTCCAACTCCAGTATGTTTCCTCCTTTTCCCGAGTTAAACTATAAAGGACCTGGACCTGGCTCTACTGTGTCTACATCTAACGAAACATCTGGGACCGGTCAAGCATCAAGTACATCATATACTCCTGATATCCCCACATCACCACAAGGTGCTATTTCAAATAATACATACAATGATATGCCTAGTACCTATGCGAATCAATATTATAAACAGTTTATCCCATATTTGAACCAGGGTTCGTCGGAAATACCAGGTCAACCAAAAGGCGAGTTAATAGAAAAGTTAAACTACATTATAGACTTATTAGAAGACCAACAAGATTATAAAACGAATTCTATTTTCGAGGATTTGATTCTATATGCTTTTCTAGGCATATTTGTCATTTTTATCGTAGATTCATTTTCCAAGTCCACCAAATACGTAAGATAAAAACATGAGATGTAAGAGATGTGGTGAGATTTGCGTTTATTCGTAGTCGATAATTCATAAATCGATAATGCAACTATCTGCAAATCTATTCAAATCTACGCATAACCTCCACAAACATTCAATTCATTATTACAACATTTTCCGGTAATAATGTTTTACATATGTAGTTATGAATCAATAATGTATTTTTTTCCACCAAAATAGGTTTAATACTCGCTAAAAAATAATCGATTATCTTTTTATTATGTGATAGTGTATCGATAGAGATACACCCAAACTTGTTATTTTTACGCTCCATTTTGAGTGCATTGATAAACCCACAAATAAAGAAGTTGTCATGCGTAGACGGCATTTGAACTGATACTTGTAAATGTAAAATATGGTTTGCATCTTTTATGGCATTTTTACTGACAAGTATTTTATTTGACTTGCGAAACATATAGACAGCAAGTATCGTATCGCGACTTGCACTTACTATTCCCGTATTGTTTTTTTGTAGTAGCACATATACAGAATATACTTCACTCTTTATCAGGTGAAATATATGAGAAACTGATGGTAGTATAGATAGCTGAAACAGTCTAGCATATTTCTTACTGTCATTACTCGCTGTAGCATTATTTGTATGATAAAGTTTTAAGTATTCTAAAAGTATATTTATATTTTGTGTACCAATCCGTATCAAGTTTATACTACCGTGAAACCTATACTCTACCGTACTCTTCCAATCTAGTATAGGAATATAAAATGAATGATACTCCAGAAAAGGAACAACTATTTTAGGGACATTTATTCCCGTATATATGAAAATTGACGAATATATCTTTTCCTTACGTC
>Ga0255211_1000475_pt1 | contig 14391 bp, 8 predicted proteins | sample Miss_Yuk_RepB_8d_FD_183036 | JGI IMG/M metagenome (GOLD analysis project Ga0255211, IMG submission 183036) | Freshwater microbial communities from Mississippi River, Louisiana, United States - Miss_Yuk_RepB_8d | ecosystem: Environmental > Aquatic > Freshwater > River | place: USA: Louisiana...
GGATATTGATAGTGGATGGGTAGAACACACAAGCTCTACACTAACTGTGAAACATTTAATGGGTGCGGATCAAAGCCAAACCGACGAAGCTATGTATCTTACCCATGTTGAGGTTGAGGCGTTCACTAGTGGAACCGATGTTATTAGTATTTCTGGAACAACTGTAACTATTCTGAAAGCTGGTACTGCAACTATACTAGCATCTCAATCTGATTACGGTGATTACCTTGAAGCTAACAAAACTGCAATCGTTACTATTAATAAAGCAACTCCAGTTATCACATTCAATGATTTTTCACTAACTTACGCTCCAGGCGGAACATATATTATATCGATTCCATCATCAACTAGCCCCTATGGCACTTTTAGTTATAGTGTAACTGGCGGAACTGGTGTTATCAGTATTTATGAAACAACTATCAATATTTTGAGTGCGGGTACTGCATTCATTACAGCATCTCAAGCTGCTTACGGTGATTACCTTGAAGCTACCAAAACTGCAACCATTACTATTAATAAAGCAACTCCAACTATCACTTTCAATGATTTTTCACGAACTTACGCTCCAGGCGGAACATTTAGTATACCTGCTGCAACCTCAGATAGCGATGGCACTTTTAGTTATAGTGTAACTAGCGGAACTGGTGTTATCAGTATTTCTGGAACAACTGTCACTATTTTGAGTGCGGGTACTGCAACCATTAGAGCATTTTTAAGCAGTTCTACAAACTATGAAAATGGTGAAAAAAACATAACTGTAACTATTGATAGAGCAATCGATACACTTACCACATCTCAATCTATTTTTTACAAAAAATTCATTAATGGTGCAATAATTTTATTTAACGTTATATCCTCGAATGCTGGAATTGTTTCTAGAATACACGAATCAAATAATACATCAGTCGTTTCTATTCCATCATCTTCATCTCCTTCCGCTACAATTGTCGGGCCTGGAAAAACCACTATTAAAGTTACTCAACCTCAAACCACAAATTATCAAGAAGTGACTAACAACAACCTTATCACTATCGTGGTTATTGGAAAAGACAGAAATTATGAAAATGAAAATATGGCTGCAATTGACTTGTCTAGTACAAATTTGGAAAATTCAATATTTTCCAATTGTATTTTAACTGGTGCCAATTTATTTGGTGCAACTATTAACTCAAATACAATCCTTTCTAGCTCTACACTTACATCAGTAAAATCTGGACGAATAACTGGTAATACCACGAAATTACCGTCAGGTTTCAAAATTATTTAAAACTACAACCATTCATGACATGAAATGTATGGATTGTACCACCCACGTAATTCCATTGTTTTAATGTCATGGTAGTTTCCATGTTTTGTTTCAATATAAATATTTTCATTGATGTATGTATACGTCGCACCATTGAACACATCGTCACTATTTGAGTTATCTGAACATCTTTCCAATTCAACTTGTTCAGATGAATAAACTGTTGTATTTGTTGCATTTGTTATAATTTCAACAGGTGGTTTGTTTTTTTTTGGACGACCTCTACCACGTTTCACATTCAAGACATTTGTCAACGATGTAGCACCATCTATACGTTGAGATGACATATATGGAATTCCATGCAACTTTCTCTGTATATCAACTAGGTCCGCTTTTGCTTTTGCATATATTTTTTCGCATTCTGAAAGGGTGCTTAATAAATCTGAAACATTTTGAACTAACATCATAAATATATGATATAAATATGGAACGATAGACAATAAAATAAAAATCATAAAATAGTATCAATTTTATTTTATTCAAAAACTTTTAAATCAACTATATCAATCTAACTTCATAATAACACGAGGATTTATTTTATTTGCAAGAATGTCTTCTGGGTCGTAAACATTTTTATTTGCGTCAACATAGTAAACAATTCCTTTTATTTCTTGAATCCATACCTCTACTTTTTTATTCGTGATAATTTCTTCTTCCGATTCATTTACACAGCCATGTGGTCGTCCCTTGATGTGAGTTCCACAGTATCCCTCTCCTTCCTTTTTTCTACGAGTGCATTGTTCACCACTTGCGCGCTTTGCAATACACCTGTCAAACAGAGGTACAACATTCTTAATGCGTTTTCTTTTTAAAGTCTCATCTCCAATCACAAGACTACTCGCGTCAAACGTCTTTACAAGGTCCATAATGTCATTATGGTATGCATCAACATCGTTTACACCTCCACGTCGTTTATAGTCAGACAAACGACTTTGTATTGACATCTTTAATGAATGAAGGTAAGCGTCTGCTTTTTTTGCTCCACTTTGTTGAGAGATATTCATTACTTATCTTAATCTTATACTGGTATAATAACATCATTAGTACGTTACTTTAAAATCAATTTTACGCATAATTATATAAATTTATATATTATATATTACATCATTTGGCCATTCGAATCAGATGGGTCTTCAATAATATTTACAATTACATTATCATTAACAGACGCAGTACTTATTATATTTAGAATTTCTGAATTTGGAGTATATACTCTAGAACCGTCTTTACTGTTATTCGTAAATAATGATGGTGGTGTAAGATTTGAAGGCGTAGTCATTTTTTGTAACTGCTGTAACTGCTGTAACTGCTGTAACTGTTGCAGTTGTTGTTGTTGTTGTTGTTGTTGTTGGAGTGGGGATTCTCTCACTTTGTCATTTTTAAATACAAGATTTGCAACTGGTACAGGAAGATGTATGCTTTCAATTTGACTTTGGCCTTGATTGTCACCAAATGCGTCAACTTTTATATTTTTATCCATGGTCATGGTTGGTAAAAAACTATTTAAACTACTCCGACGTCTATGTTCACTTCCTCTTCTGTTTACATGATTTTTTCGTATAGGTTCAATATTATTATCACTATCATCCGACCCCGCTTCAGAACGTGGCCTGGAATGTAAAACATCCTCACCATCTGCTTCAGTATCGTTGATAATGACTTCAGTAAGCCCGTTTACAAAATTTGGTTTTTTTACAGTCGTATATTTTCCATACCGTTGATTGTATGCATCAATAATGTCCTGGTCAATGAGCGGGCTTATATCTTGTAAATTTTTAATATCTGTTTTAATTACGGCCATCATGTCCTTTGCAGTTTGTCGTTGTGGGCGTTTAAGCGCAAGTTCAATTTGAATTTTTTTGTGAACTTGTTGGTATTGTAAAGAACAAAGTCGGTGCGACTCTGAACGCTTTCCAAGCTGAAAGTATGTATCAATTGATTTTATAATTCCGACAAAAATACTTCCAATACCAAGTATAATGTTCATTTTTTCATAACCAATATCTATACCGGTTGCAAATCCGATTGCGCTCGATAAAATAATAACTGGAATATTTATATAATTCGATAATCGGTTGTATTTTTCATACGATGCTCGATGTAAAATTCCAAGAGACTCGCATTCTTCTGCATTATCCTTCAAAAGTCCTTCCAGGTCCTTGTTATAGTCTATATTATGATGATGGGGTTGTTTTGAATTAGCATCAGATTCCACTTTTTTCTTTACACTCAAATTGGATTCAATAGAAAGCTTATCTCCAACTGCAGTTGCAATATTTTCACTCATAGTAGTTAAATATTAAATAAAGTATTTACTTATTGTAATCTAACTAAATAATATTTATTTTTATAATTAAAACTAAATATCAAATCATTTAATCATCTGATTTCAAAATGTTTGGAAGGGCTCCAGGAAGAACTACAACAAATAAACCTAATAATAAAAGCCACAATAAGTATATACCATAAACACTAATACTTACTCCCATTGCCTTAAATATCATATGAATACAATAAGCAACTGCGACAATTATAACAAATTTTATAATATTATTCATACTTACTATTATACTTACTATTATTACCCATTATTTAAGTTTCAAATGTTTTTTTCGTTCAAACATCTCCTCAATATCAGAAGAAACACTCTTCATGTCAATTGTATGATAAGTTATTCCTAAAAAGTTATGCGGTTCACAAACGCTAAATGCTGGAAACAAATTTTTGTGTTTTTGATTATCATTATCATGCTTAATACTATATTTTCCATGATAGATTGAATCGTAGCCGGATAAAGGCCAATTATGTTCTCTTGTCATACATGCGCCACGGATTGGAACGTGATTCGTTGCTCCATTCATTTTATCAAAAACTAACACTTTAACTCGACCTAAAAACACAACATAACGAAACAAATAGCACTCATCTGACTGAGTTTTTTTATAGGTGTTATTATCATCATCATATGTGTAACATGCCCAACGTAATGCATCCGAGTATTCATAAAAATAATAATACGACCCATGTATAAGTACTTCATTTAGATTTTTTTTCATTAAATAACTTTTACGTTCGAGTGAAACATTATTGTCATCAACCTGCATTCTTGGACCAAATTTACACATTTCATTTAATGAAACTCCATTTGGAAGACCCTTATATAAAACATGTGGAGTTTCGTATATAATCCCCTCATTATTTACCAAAAAAAGTGATATGGGTTGATGTATAAACAATGAAGTCACATTTCTCCCTACTCGATATTGTAAAACCCGTTTTGTGTTGAATATTTCATGGATGCATACCCACCACCATTCTGTTTTTGAATTTACACTTACTATACCCAATCCTTCATTATTATCAGGAGACATGTCATAGTAAAACAAATACAAACCTTCACTGTGAGTATACGATTCAAAGTCAGAATCATAACTTGATTCTGAACTAGAATCATTGTTATTTACTGAATAAACCGGGTTATCAGGTGTACCATTGGGTACATCTAAATGGGTCAAATCCAAATAATACATTCCTTTATACTCAAAATGTTGACAGTGTATTGTTTTTGAAACATATTCATCTGCACGTTTTATAATTGATGAAATGTCATTCGATGTTGAAATTGATGGAAATACCATTTGAGAGGTATTTGTTTTTGTTTTCGGTGCAATTTTCAATTTATACTGAAGATATGGATAGTTATTGGCTCCTTTGCATACGCGATATAAACATATATATACATGTAAAGCTTTTGATATATTGTCTCCAGTGACACCAGTGACACCAGTGACAGAGAGATGACTTTCAAATGGGTATGTCCACGAATATTCTAGACCAACTGATTCAGTATTGTCATAGTGGGTTTGGTTATACATGTCATGAAAGTCACTGCTTAAAAACGTGTCTTCATAAGAATAAAATGGGTCTTGCGATTCCTTGATGTTATTTGATTCGCTAGATTCAATATCGTCATCATAATTGTGTTTGTTTATACACGTTGAATCTATCCAGCGTTTAATTCGATTGTTTGTTTCTTTTGTAGTCGGCAACATTTATAACGTAACTATTATGATACTCTTTTATTTATTTATTTTTCTACGAATTGTTTCTGTAATTTTTTCCTTTCTAGCAGACATTAACTTATCTTCCAGTTCTCTAACTCGCGGCTCATCATTATTAAAATATTCCATTAATGCTTGTACCATTTGAGACTTGTTCAACGGCGCTTTCACTTTCGTTTTTGAGTACATTAATTTACCGTTATTTACATCAAAACAATCGATTTCATTACTTTTCATTATGTCAACTAATCGTTCCGTGTGTTGTTTTCTATTTTCTTTTTTTTCTTTCAGGTCTGCTTGAAGCTGCTTAATATCATTGTCATACTGAATCCATTTTTTTATATGTCCAATCATTTCATCTTTTGTTATTGATTTTGATTTTTCTGATTCAGAAATATCGGTCATTTTGTATTATGAATGTATGAATGGTAATTTGATATAAAACTGTATTTTTTGTTTTTATATCATATCATATATCTTAATGCTTGGATTTTCTCGATTTCCTTCGTTTTGATTTCTTATCTCCTAAAAGAACATACCCAAATTTACCTTTTTGAGTACCGTATCCAGCCTTAACAAGACGATTTTCTTTCTTTGCAGTAGCATGTTTTTTTGCAGACACGATTCGACCGTGCTTATTCATAATAAAATCGGATTTCACAAGTTGGCCGTCTGTTTTATATGCAGACCCCATCCAAACTTGTTTTCTAGAACCAATGAGGTGACGATAGGCTTTTCCATTAACATGGTAAAGACCGTCCGAACTTTTTTGAATTCGTTTCATTTGATGGTTGCGTATTATATTATTGTATTATATTAAAAATAATTATTTTTTTCTAAATATAAAAAAAAAACAAATATATGTTAAAAACTTTACCACGACTACGACCGACGCGTACGCGTTTAACACGTAATACACGTAGTAATACACGTAATAAAACTAAATTACCACCCCGAATTAAATCAAACCACACCCAGAAATTACGTACTAATACATCAGTTTCAGATTTTTTTAAAAATTATACGTTACTTACATATTCCAATGATAAACCAAGCAGAGAACTTATTGGAATTAACCATCCCGCAATGCAAGACATAAGCGTAAACGACTATATGAACGCATTTGACAACGCAATATCTAACTTACGTAGTTATGTATACAAAAGTAAAACAGAAAGGGAAAATGATATACGAGAGTCAATGTATATACAAAAACAAATAAAACGTATTATCAATGGTCCTAATACTGAATCAACCACTATCTATAGCCCCCGCAAAACAAAAAAAACACCACTACGCCGTCATAGTATAGGCGGTGCTACCGGCGCGGTTCACAATATCGATTCTGACGACGACGACATTTCACGTGAATTTTTACAACAACCCGCAGGTGGTATAACTTTGAAAGACCGACTGACATTTCATAAGTTAATGCATTTTATAGAACTAGCATCAAAGACACATGATAGTAGTAGTGGATGGAGACATCGAGCAACCACGTTTATGAAATATATGTTTTTTAATATCGACGAGTTTGACTGTAACGTTGAAGGCAATAAGTTGACAGGTAGATTTAATAGTGATATGGTTACCAACTATGAATTTAACATAGCGACATCCACTTATTTACCAGAACCAAATCCATCTCAGAGTCGTTACATTGCACAAGCACCTCCGCTACTATTTACATTGGGTTCAATACCAGAAGCTACTACATGGATTAAACTAGCAGAAGTTGCACCTATATTAAATATACGTAGTCATACTACAGTTTCAACACTTCCTGTTAACGTTTCCATGTTTAAAGGTATATTTGATAAAATGTCAAATGTACAAAGAAGGCATTATATATACAGTATTATACTATTTGTGATAATACATGCAACTGAACCAGAATTACAAATACTCATAAATGATTTCAATCGCATTCGAGAAGATACATCAAGTCATTTACATTTAGAGGCGGTAATAGAAATAACACAAGAAATAAAACGTCATTTCCGATTAGAGTTACCATATAGTATGTTTTTTAACAGGGCTACTGTAAAAGAAAACAAAGTTACTCCCACTGATATAAATATGATATTTTTAAATTCAATCATAAGAATGGAGCGCGCAACTGTATTAAAACCTGGAAAATATTACGACGACGATTCATTATCTACTATTAAACAATTTATGTTACCTTGTGGGTATTCAAATATATACTTTGAAATGCTAAAACATATATACATAAAAATATTTCAATCATACGACGTGGCATCAGTACAACCTTTTGAATTTGACGTAACTAATACCCATCTAATACAACAAGCAGAACAGCAAGAGCGCCACCCACGTAAAATAGAAATAACTAATATTGATTTTCAAGGAAACCCCGAATTTGCATTTTATTTTACATTGAAAAATACAGATAATGTAGTGTATGTACCCCAACCCCATCAACCTATTTTTAACATAGAAAATGTAGGAATCATACAAGATGATAATCAAAACGCATTTTTTTATCGTGGTATAAATAGTTCGACTATTGGTTTCATTCCCAATAGTTCTTCACGAAATATATACATAACCGAACCAGATATAATGCAAAAACTACCTTTATCAAGGGAAGTTTGGACAACTCAGTCAAGAATTCCTACCATTCGAGATAAAATGATGGGATACCTATCCCATCTTGTGTATTATCCGAATGATACGATTGAACATGTAAGTTCAAAATTTTTTAATAAAATAGTAAAAGAAAATGGAAATAGGTTTATTTACGTAGGACCGTTTGATAGAGACCCATCATATCCTTTATCAACTACGGGTGAGGTTACTTACAGTAGAGTACACGTATGGCTTAAAATAATACCTAGTTCTGGTGGTGAGCTGTACTTTATATCAAGAGGGTCAAAAACAGGTTATGATTGGGATTCAAGTGATAGTGATATTCAAAATGGAGTACTGAACAGTCAACGTTCACTTAACATGATGAATGTACTACGCGAAGTAATAGAATACTTAAACGCGTGTTTACATCCCGATTCAACAGTAGGTTCACGCGAACTGCAAACAAACTTATCAGCTTTAATAGGTAAGTCCATTCAAATATATTCTTCAGGGCATAGTTTAGGTGGATACTTATCATTGTCTATAGCACATAGTGCATTTTGTGTTAACTTACTAAATGGGTTTTCATTTCCATATATATGTGGCATAACCCATGCTCATAATCGTCGAAAAGACGTTGTATCTTTGAATTCATACATTATTCCAATCGTATTTGACCCGTACGTTGCATCTCCACCTATAATGAATGCATTTTCTTTCTTACCATACGCACGTATTCATTCATGCATAGATAGTAACTTTAATGTTGACCCTCCGATGGAAGATAGATTTTATACTTTGCATAGGTTCTTTACAATTAGACAAACAAACCGAATGCGTTATGATGATGCTGCAAGTGCATATTTTTTGGCATATTTAAGAAACAAACATTCTATAAAAAAATTTTATGATACAATGGGTAAATTTTCAATTTTTCATTATAAAAATGTATACAATCTTTTTGAAAATTTTGTATACCATGACATATACTATTTAGGAGGTCCTGTTAAGAGATATATATATGACACTCGAACTAGTCATAACATACTTAATATTATTGGACTCGCACCCGAATATATTTTTTCACATATGTTTCAAACAGAATTCAAAATAGATACACCAATTGGACAAGAACAAAGTCTTCAAGCCGCGCATTATACATTTCCAGTTCCAAACGATAAAAGAATTATACCATCGGTAGCATCATACAGAGGAATTACCTCGCTTGGACAACAACGTAAATATATTAGTTACACAATAGAAAATGTATTTTCGTCCCATCTATCATCATCATGTGTTAGTAAAATTAGTTACCAATCTAATATGCATCCCTACACTGTTACAACTATAGAACCACAATCAAATGAAAAATTTTCATTTGAATGCAAAAGTATATTTCTAACCGATATTGAGAACTTTATAAACTCACCATTTTAACATGCGGAAATAACATCAACTTCGTTCCGCATCAACTGTTCTCGTTCATACTCATCTCCATCCATTGGAGCAATCGATTGTTGTCCATCAACAATAACATTGCTTTCATTTTGTAAACGAATTTCTTCTTCATACGCTTCAACACTTGTATTGGGGTCTCCGTGGCCTTCTGCAAAACGTCGGTTTACTGCATCCCGTTCTCGTTCGTCAAAATCCCTGTCATACTTACGGTACCCCATTTGAGCTCCAACGCTATATTCTCCGATTCGGAGTTTCAACATTAACTTTCGTATTTGAAATGCGTCAGTTTTTGTGTTTCGACTGGATTCGTAAAATGAGTATCGCATGTCTTCTGTTTCTTTGCGTCGAACCTTGGCCATAATGGTTCGCATACTGGATAACGAAAGTGAATTATTTTTTTGCATTTTCATTATGATTTCCATTACATGTAATACTAACTCTCTCATTCGTGGACCAAGTGAAGTTGGTTTTGCACCGTGTTCATCATCGTCATCCACAACACCACTATCCATATTTTGTAACTGAGGTAGTTCTACGCTACTCACACGTTTCGCTTGGACGCGAACAACTATTTTATCGCTTGGCAAATACAAGTCGAGTGTTTTGTAAAACAAGTACGTATATAATTTTTTAACAGTGTCGATACTTAAACCCGCGCGTCCATCTGAAACAACTGGTATACAACCAACCAACTGCATTATCATGTAACCAATTGTTTTTTCATTTCCAGTCGCATCAATTTTTTTCATGTATGTTTGTATATTAACATCATCTTTAAACGCAGTCAAGCCCTTGTATTGCGCATCAATACTCAACGCAATTTGACTATTGTGTGCGTCGCTAAATTTCCAATGTTTAAACCCGACATTATTTAATTTATCTTTTTTGTCTTGTTCACTCAACATGGTTAACTCTGACGTTATCAACAAACCAGGAACAGTATGTAACATAAAGCGCGTTGCATTTTTTACAAAAGTAATGAATTTTTCAACAAATGCCATATAGTCCATAGACGCGTCTGTATGAAAATAATGATGCAACACTTGTTTACTCTCCGCATCCTTCTGATACTGACCAAACAATTCTAAAAAATCTCTAAGTTGAGCCAGACCCGTTTTTTTTCCACGACTCTGTTCCGCAGAACCAAACGATTCACGTATCTTAGTTTGAAGCGACTGGGATTGTGTAGATAACCATACGCGTACGCTTTCTTGACTTGCGGTTGCGGTAAGTGCATTCGCATTTGTACTAGAAATGATATCAATTAGGTCATTCAGATTTTTACTCGTAAATAAATCATTTTCGGGTTCTGCCCTTAATTCATTTAATACAACTTCCAAATCGTAATAAATATTATTTATCTTTGTATCACCTCGTGTCAATGTCGACGGTCTTGGCAATATCGAAGCACTAGTTACTTCATTCAATACATTTTCAAACTGGTCCTGTATATTTGAACCAGCATTGGATTTTGCCGACTTGAATTTTGCAAACTTTTCACTCATATCCCATTTTGGGTCATAATTATCCGGAATATTAACCTCTTTTTTCAAAGCGAGTAGCCTAGGTTCTATATACGGATTAGAAAAGTCCAGTTTAAAAAAATGAATAAAGCATCGAATAATTGTTTCATCGGAATACGCGTGAAGCGCATAACGAAATGGGTCTCCTTCCGATTCAACTATTGTTTTTGTTTTTGTTTTTGGAGTTGCAAATATAAGCCCATTATGAGACAAAATGTATGTTTTACTTGTACTTGCTACATCAGATAAAATATTACTTAGTCGTTTAATGTGTCCATTAAATTCTCTTATATTTGAATTCGCCTTTGAAATAAAATACTCTAAAAACGTAGGCAAATATTTGGATTTAGATGCTTCATCCCAAGGTTTAACCATTATCATATCATCGCAACAAGCGTTTTCGGTGACAGGCCGATGGTCACTTGAAAACATAAACAGTGACGTTTCGCTTCCATTACTTCGCAACCAGTCCTGAATCATTTTTTGAATGTAAAAAGAGTACTGCATGATTTTACAAGCAAACAAGTCCATTTGTTCATGCTGGCTTTTAGACCCAGATTTGAGATGTTTTATAAACGTATCAAACGTAGATTCTGGTACGGATTCCGGCGTGGGTACATCTTTCAGCGAATCCAACAAGGGTAAAAACTGTGTCCATTTTTTAGTTATTAATCTATTTTTCATTTGACGCGCTTCATTTTGTCGTAGCAATTCAGTTTGTATATAGCTTCGTTTGTCATCTAGCATTTTATTAAAGTAATTGTCAGCATCTGAATCAGGTTTTAGTATAAACTGTATAGTTTTTTTAATATCTTCAACGTATCCCTTGGGTTTAACACTAAGTACCGGTACCCACACATCTTTAGATGAATCTTTTACTTCACTGGCAATGCATGCAATATACTCTAAGCACTTATCGTCACCATTTACGTCGATTGGATAACCGCGAAACGTTGTTTTGCAGTTTCGAAAGGTTTTAGCAGGCCGTATTTCTGGTACTGCACTTTGAATAACAATAATGACATGGGCCAACGTGGTCATAACAATCACCCTATCACAGTATGACTCATAAGATGGTTGTTTTTTAGTATTTTTAGCATTTTCCGCTTCATAATTCTTTTTAGTTTTGAAAAAATTTCTAACAGTTATAGTTTTTATCACGCTGGTTATAATTTTATCTCGCAAACCATCCCTATCAGGAGAAATGCCCAAACCAATTTTGATAATTGGGGTAACAACATCATTAATTTTATGAGCATATACATTTTTAAACTTTGTGTTCATATGACGTATATACGCTTGTTCATGTTCTTGCATCTTACTACTAACATCGTCAACGCCTCCACGACTTCTCTGTCCTGAAATTCCTAATAAAATGTCTTCATCGTTTTCCAGTGAAATCACCGCATTTGTTTTAATTTTAAACCCTTGTTCATCATACCCTTCGTAGTTACTAAATGCCACGGGCGTAATCACCATACCACTTTTACACTTTTTACCATCTACCCAAAACGAACCTTCAATCACACCGTACTCTCTGCATATTTTATCCATAACACTTACGTACGAAAACTCTCCATGACCGTCATTCACATAGGCGTTTGCTTTGTCCAGTAGCCATACTGGCATAAGTTTTGCGCCGGTATCCTTACAGTACAACCAGTCGCATGATTCAGAATCATCATATTCTTCTTGTTCGCCCTCTTTTTCTTCTTCGATAAAGCGAGACCCTACACAAGGACGATTTGCCCGACGCGTATAATTTTTAGCGAAGGAAATAATAAGTTCTTGCATCCGCGGAAATGACCCGTTTCCGAGATACGCATTCAAAATATCTCGATGAGGTGAAACCACTATATCTAAACTTGTCTTACTTGGCTGACTACGTTTGGCATGTTCGCCTATTCTATAATGTTTATTATTTATATCAAACTGTTTTCTACGCTGAATTATAATTTCTGAATGAAGACGATAATTGTAATAATTTACCCTTTCATCAAATATTTTTTTAAAATCTTCATACTTTGATTCAATAATACCGTCAAACTCATGCGTAATTTTAGAAATAAGGGTTGCCTTTGCTAACGACGTAACAACTTCTCCGCTTTCAGGAGTAATTCCAGTGTCAGTTGATAAACAGTTGTTCTTCATAACGATTGCACCTGGAAAAATATTTCCAAAAAAATCTGTATTTTCAGGAGTTACTGTTGGCGGAATAGTATCATCAAGTACCCATGTACGATTCGAAGCAAGTTTATAGTACCTGTACTCTTTTGAAAGTTGAGTTTCAGATTCAGCATCCGGTCTTCCATCATAAGCATCCATATTCAACACTGCATCTTCGCCAGTTGACTCTCCTGGAGGGGGAGTTGGAACAGAAAATACAACCACTGCGCGTTCTTTTGAGTCGGGTCGAACCAATCTTCTTCCAGCAATCATTGAGTCTACCTCATGCGCGCATTCAATAACGGTCATTTTTTGTTTCTTTTTTACTTCTAGTGAATGTTGAAGTTTATCAATTAAAAACGCTTTAAACACGTCGACTGGCTTACTTCGACGTTCTTTTTCATACTTTTGAATAAATGCATAATCGGTTGAGTCAAACGTGGCATCGTATGCAATTGGCACGTGTGGGCTTGCTTCATTATCCGCATTTAAATGTTCCATACTTTCGTATTTTTTCGCAAGAATAAACTTACCTTCTTTTGGTGGTTTGTTTGCATTTTTAACTTCGTTTGCATCTTTCACCGCTTTTACAACACCTGTCAACTTCTCGGCTTCGCTTACAAAGTGGTCAATCACACTTCCAACATTCACGCCGTACAAATTATCAGTCGACATGTTCAAGCTGACAACTTCGTTCATCAAGCATCGTCCAAAATCCACCATAAACATTCGACTCAATATCTCAGAATTCGAGAGAATCCGTTCGCGTTGGGTAGAACCCTTTACCATCCATTCCTTAATGGGATATTTTGAAACTACAGTTGTATCAAATGCTGAAAAGGTCGAACCGGAATCAGACTCGAGGCCCTTCCTTTTCTTTTTTACAGCAACATCTGGATAAGTTAGTAATCCATAAATCGCATTTACGGACGGCCCCGAACCCACTCCAAAACCAGGAAAGGTGAGTGATTCATATGCAATGTATTTACGTTTCATAATCTTAAGAGTTGACTTGAATAAATGTATATGCTCACGAATGAACTTGCTAAAATGTAAAAATAAGTCATGCGTAATATGTTGAGGTTCCACAAAAAACGGAGACAAACTTGTGATAAGTCTGTTCGGTGATACTGAAATATAGTAGTGTTTAAAATAGTCCATCACTTTTAAAGCAAGTTCTTCTGTTGTTGGAATAAATCTGTGTAATACATTTTTATCAAACGATTTTGAAAAATATATCTCTGTATTGATTGTATTTGCAAAACGTTCATGCATGTGCGTT
>Ga0255211_1000480_pt1 | contig 14327 bp, 12 predicted proteins | sample Miss_Yuk_RepB_8d_FD_183036 | JGI IMG/M metagenome (GOLD analysis project Ga0255211, IMG submission 183036) | Freshwater microbial communities from Mississippi River, Louisiana, United States - Miss_Yuk_RepB_8d | ecosystem: Environmental > Aquatic > Freshwater > River | place: USA: Louisiana...
CCTTGAGAACCTTGAGAACCAGTTGCTCCGGTTGTTCCAGTTTGTCCTTGAGAACCATCAGAACCTTGAGAACCTGTTGTTCCAGTTTGTCCTTGAGAACCTTGAGAACCCGTTGTTCCAGTTTGTCCTATTGTTCCTTGAGAACCTGTTCCGCCAGTTTGTCCTTGAGAACCTTGAGAACCTGTTGTTCCTGTTTGTCCTTGAGAACCTTGAGAACCTGTCGCACCCGTTTGTCCAGTCGCACCCGTTTGTCCCATTGTTCCTTGAGAACCTGTCGCACCCGTTTGACCAGTTGTACCCCGATTTCCATTTTCACCATTGTCGCCAGTTGAACCAGTGGAACCGATTGAACCTTGTAAACCAACACTTCCAGTGGAACCAGTTTGTCCATTTGAACCAGTGGATCCGGTTTGTCCATTTGAACCCATGGTTCCAGTGTTTCCTACAGAACCATTATCACCCATATTTCCAGTCGAACCTGTGGTTCCAACAGTTCCTTGGTTTCCTGTTGTTCCTGTTGCACCTTTTTCTCCAATCATACCAGTGGAACCTGTTTGACCCATAGAACCGGTCGAACCAGTGGTTCCTGTCGAACCAATCAAACCGTCAGAACCAGTTACTCCAGTTTGACCCATGGAACCTATTGTTCCAGTTGAACCTGTCCAACCATTATAACCGGTAGAGCCACTTGAACCAATCAAACCATCTGATCCTGTTGTTCCTGTTGTTCCTGTTTGACCCATTGTACCCATTGACCCGGTTGAACCTGTCGCACCTGTCGCACCAGTTGTTCCAGTTGAACCTTGAGAACCTATGTTTCCTGTTGATCCAGTTGATCCAGTTGATCCAATTGACCCAATTGACCCGGTTGAACCTGTTGTTCCCATTGTTCCTTGAGAACCGGTTGAACCGTCAGAACCGATTGTTCCTGTTGAACCAGTCACTCCAGTTTGTCCCATCAAACCTGTAGTTCCACTTGAACCTATAGAACCTGTTGAACCTGTTGAACCTATAGAACCTGTTGAACCGACAGAACCTGTTGAACCTGTGGAACCAACCGAACCCATGGAACCTGTTGAACCCGTTGAACCCGTTGAACCGACAGAACCTATCGAACCAGTTGTTCCAGTATTACCGTTAGAACCTGTAGACCCTGTTTGACCAACAGAACCCATAGAACCTGTTGCACCGGTATTTCCAGTTGAACCGTTAGAACCTGTTGCACCGGTTTGACCCATTTCTCCAGTGGAACCGGTCGAACCTGTATAACCAGTCGAACCCGTAGAACCTGTCAAACCGGTAGAACCCGTAGAACCAGTTGTACCTGTCGAACCAGTTGTACCTGTCGAACCAATAGTTCCATCAGGACCAATAGCACCATCTGAACCTTGACATCCAGTGATTCCTGTAGTTCCTGTAGTTCCCTTTTGACCGGTTTGACCAGTTTGACCATCCGAACCGGTTGAACCTGACGCACCTGTCGCACCTGTTTGTCCCATTAAACCTGTAGAACCTGTTTGTCCTATTAAACCTGTAGAACCTGTAGAACCTGTTGAGCCTGTAGAACCTATTTGACCCGTAGAACCCGTCGAACCGGTTGAGCCGTCAGAACCAGTCGAACCGGTTGAGCCGTCAGAACCTGTCGAACCCGTTGAACCCGTTGAACCATTAGAACCTGTCGAACCGGTTGAACCCGTCGAACCGGTGTTACCAGCGGAACCTGTCGAACCGGTTGAACCATCAGAACCGGTTGAACCTGTTTGACCTGTCGAACCTGTTTGACCTGTCGAACCTGTCGAACCTGTAGAACCATCAGAACCGGTTGAACCTGTTTGACCTGTTGTTCCAACAGATCCGGTTGAACCAGTTTGACCGGTTGTTCCAATAGAACCATCATTTCCAGTAAAACCCGTATTTCCAGTCGAACCAGTTGTTCCAGTTTGACCGGTCGAACCTTGAATTCCAATAGAACCTGTAGAACCAGTAGAACCTGTTGTTCCGATATCTCCAGTTGCACCGGTTAATCCAGTAGAACCAGTAGAACCTGTTGGACCCGTGGATCCTGTAGAACCCGTCGTACCGGTTTGGCCGGTTTCACCGATAGAACCCGTAGAACCTGTCTGACCCGTTTGACCCGTTTGACCAGTTGTTCCTGTTTGACCTGTAGAACCTACAGACCCTATCGAACCAGTTTGACCAGTTTGACCAGTTTGACCAGTTTGACCAGTTTGACCAGTAGAACCCGTCGAACCTGTCAAACCAGTTTGTCCAGTTTGACCAATTGAACCTGTAGCACCGGTTTGTCCAGTTTGACCAATAGAACCTGTAGCACCGGTTGTACCCGTGGATCCAGTTTCACCGATAGAACCTGTAGAACCTGTATTACCAATTTGACCAATTGAACCGGTAGAACCTGTTGTTCCTGTCGAACCTGTGGTTCCTGTCTGTCCTGTTTGACCAATCGAACCTGTTGTTCCTGTCTGTCCTGTTTGACCTGTCGAACCTGTGGAACCAGTTTGTCCTGTTTGACCAGTTGAACCTGTGGAACCAGTTTGTCCTGTTTGACCAGTCGAACCTGTGGAACCAGTTTGTCCGGTGGAACCGATTGTTCCTTCTGGACCTTTTTCTCCGGTTTCACCAGTTGACCCAGTTTGTCCAGTGGTTCCAGTTGTTCCGATAGACCCTGTAAAACCAGTTGACCCAGTTGTTCCTGTGTTTCCTGTAGTTCCTGTATATCCTGTTGTTCCGACAGAACCTGTAGAACCTGTTGCACCAGTTTGTCCAGTGGAACCTGTTGCACCAGTTTGTCCAGTATAACCAATAGAACCGGTGGAACCGGTGGAACCCGTGGAACCGGTGGAACCGGTTGTTCCAGTGGAACCGGTAGAACCGATAGACCCATCAGAACCAGTAGAACCTGTTTGACCCGTGGAACCAGTTTGACCAGTTGTTCCTGTTGTTCCGATAGAACCAGTAGAACCTGTTGAGCCGGTCGAACCTGTTGAACCAGTAGAACCCGTAGAGCCAGTAAACCCATCAGAACCTGTTGAACCAGTGGAACCCGTAGAACCTGTAGAACCTGTCAAACCAGTAGAACCGGTTGAGCCATCAGAACCTGTCGATCCCGTCGAACCAGTCGAACCTTGTAATCCACGAACACCTGCGACATTCATCATTCCAGCAGGTCCTTGATACCCAATAAACCCTGTAAACCCTGTAAAACCAACACTACCTGTATTTCCAATGATACCTTTTTCTCCAGTGATACCATCATTACCAGTGGGACCAATAGGACCTTGAAAACCAGTAGGACCTGTTGTTCCAGTTTGACCGATAGAACCAGTAGAACCCGTCGAACCAGTAGAACCAGTAGAACCTGTTTGTCCAGTAAAACCAGAGTCACCCTTATTTCCAGTATTTCCAATAAAACCTCTTATACCAGTCGAACCAGTTACTCCAGTCGAACCAGATAATCCAGTGTCACCTTTTTCACCAATTGTACCTGTAAAACCTGTTTGTCCTATGGTTCCAGTGGTTCCAGTGTCACCTTTTTCACCGATAGAACCTGCAGAACCTGTCGAACCTATTGTACCAGTTGCACCAGTTTGTCCCGTTTGTCCTGTAGAGCCTGTAGAACCTGTAGAGCCTGTAGAACCTGTAGAACCTGTTTGTCCCGTCGAACCTGTAGTTCCGATAGAACCTGTAGAACCGACAGACCCTGTAGAACCTGTAGAACCTGTAGAACCTGTAGAGCCCGTGGAACCCGTGGAACCTGCGGAACCCGCGGAACCTTGAGAACCTGTGGCGCCGGTAGTGCCGGTAGCGCCAGTAGAACCGATAGAACCTGTGGCGCCGGTAGAACCATAGAAACCTATAATTCCTTCGAAACCGGAGGTACCAGTTTTTCCGGTGGAACCCATAGGTCCAATAGCCAAATATTGAAGTAATTCATTTGTTAAATGTCGTCGTTCGACAACACCCGATTGAAAATATTGAGACGCATCAATACTATTAGGCGCTAATTTCGAAGTAGTAATGGCACCATCGACAATATATGCGGAGGCATCAAATGTGATGCCGGATAAGTTATCAGTTTGTATGGTAGCCAATTGTATTTTAGAATTATCAAAAGAGCCATTTGCGAAATCTTCTCCATTGACAAATCCATCAATGATTTTACTACCATCTAGAGTATTTGGCATAATATCGTAAAAAGTGATTCCGGAATTCGCGAGTTTGATTTCAGTGATGGAATTATTCGCAATACGATTATTTGTAACAGCAGAATTTGCGAATTTCGATGTGGTTACTGGATTGGTTGCGAATTTATCATTTCCAATAAAATCATCTGGATAATTTGAACTACTATGAGACCATGTAACATAATATTTATTTCCACCAGAATTAATATCAAAATAAACAGACATGATAAACAGGTCACCTTCATAAACATGAATATGACCACTGGGGTCGAGCATATTGCCTCCCGAATTGATATTTAATAATTGTTGATGAAATACACAACTGGCATCAGCAATAGTTAATTCAATAATAGGACTGGGTTGTTTAATCACTCCATCACTACGAGCAATAATGTAATTTCCAGAGGCGAGATTTTCTAGATTCACAACAGTATTGTAAGTATCAAAAGTTTGATGAAGCATTTGGTCAAGAATATCATCGGTGTCACCAAGAGGATTAAAATATTTTTGAAAAGTTAATCCAGTATAAGAAATTAATTTGGCATCGAGTGTGTTTTGTGTATTTTCAATACTGTAAATTTTATAATCATTGCCATCACTTGGTAAAACATCATATGTGAGTTTATTTTGATTGAGGTCAAATGATATACCTACATTTCCACATCCATCGATAATTTTAATTGTATTTTGTGCGATTGTTACACTGCTTGAATACACGTTTTCAAACCGATTTGATGCTATACCTAAATCAATAGCATTTGGAATTGATGGTAAAATATTAATACTTCCATCAAAAATAAGACCTCCAAATTGTCCAACATTTTCAGTAATGTATATGGAATCAATTGGATTATCATTCGAACCTAATGCTAATTCAGTCGTTTCAGGAATAAGAGGAGTGTATAATTGCTGTCCAAAATACGTTCCGGTTGGTCCAGTAATTCCAGTATAACCAGTATAACCAGTCGGACCAGTATATACATCTTCGGGTCTATATGGAGTTCCATCTTCACCAGTTGGACCTTGTGGACCAACAAAATTAGTATTTATGTTCCTAGAAACTGTTTGTGGAGGTGTATCACTAAAATGTTTGTTGTTTTTATTCACTCCATTCAAATTGAACATATATATAATCCATAAATAATTATATATAGGAAGAACGTGAATGTTGAAAAATAGTTACATATATTCAGCCAAATTTTTACTATGTATATGTAAATTAAAAACAGGTATTTTATTATGATTTGAATTTCTTATAAAGTATGGACGTTTTATCTCTTGTGTTTCCCATATAATTGTTCCTTCATTGCCATATTTAATAACACATTCTTCATTAATAAAACCTCTTGTATCTCCATCAATATTTCTAGGGTCAACACCTCCTACATATTGACCTATTGCTGCTGCATCGAAAATAAATCCATAGAATTCATTTGCGTTTTCGGAAACAAATTGTCTCTCATGATTTATATCGATGTTGTCGTTATCATCAATAATCCATATAGGAAATCCACGAATAAGATTGTTTTCTCTCGCAATTGAGAAATTATACATATCATTTTTTTCTATATCATAATTTTCTAATACTTTGCCTAATATGGTTGCATCTGGAATATACATGATACTGGCTACACTTTTTTTATAAGAATCAAATGGAAGATATATTTCTGTTTTGTCGATTATAGACATTGTTAATATTTCATCACAATTATAATAGATAAGAACATCATTTTCCAAGTGAATTACTTTTTCAATATTATATTGTTTCATAAATGCGTGGATAACAAAAAATCGAGAGGATGTTAAATGCCAAAAACCACCTCTAAAATCGCGGTCTAATTTTGAACGTAATTGAAACTGAAATGGGTCTTCGAGAGATTCTACAGATATCAATTGAATATGTTTTCCGAATGTGTCAAAATATGAAAATAAATAATTATTTGTGATTATGTAAATTTGTGTATGTCCAAGTCGGATTAATTGTTTTATACAATCGATAATATATTCTTGAAAATTATCAAGACAAACAAGTACGATAGAAAACATATTTCCTTTTCTATGTGTGTTGATATTTGTATAAACATCTCTACGCAAATAATAAAAAATGAATATACGTGGAGAGAATTTTCAAGAAATCGCCGATATTTATTTAGGTTTGCCAGATGATTTTCTTTTTAATCCAAAAATTACAGAACAAATCGAAAAACATCAAATATTAACTGATATTGGTATTGGAGGAAAATATGATAATCCATCGATTGTTTTTGTTTATCCTCATCATTTACGATTGTTTTCAGAAAAGATTGAATTTTTCGCGAATCCGTTTTCTCTCATAACCCATAATAGTGATGTCAATATTACAAGAGAAAATCCATATGTCCAAAAAATAATAGAGAGTCCATTATTGCGTTATTGGTGGGCACAGAATCTTTGTTTTATTCATCCTAAAATGAGATTTTTACCAATTGGATTCGCAAATCAAATGTGGGAGCATGGACAGATTGATTATAATCAGTATTCAACCAGTGAAAAAACGAGAGATATTTTCTTGAATTTTAGTGTTTATACAAATGTCGATGAGAGAACAAATTGTTTAAATGCCATGGAATTTCGTGTAGAAGATCGATTTTTACCGGTTGTATCCGCGAAAGAGAATATCGAGAGATTGGCAAAATATAAATGGTGTGTTTGTCCACAAGGGAATGGTGTTGATACACATCGATTATGGGAGGCATTGGCTCTTCGATGTATTCCTATTGTTCGTAAAACACCATTTATAGAGACATTAATGCATTATACAAATAATGAATTACCGATTATTGTTCTCGATGATTGGTGGGATTCTATTGAATCCTTAGAATATAATTTACGGGAAACAAATTATTTAAAATGGTTATCGATGGATTGGTACACCACTAGTATGGTGGAATAATATTGAGAGATTCTTGATTCCCGCTACGATTTCGACAATACCATATTGGATTTTCTATTCTTATATCTGCCGGTTCTGCCAAATAATTCATAAGACCATATTGTTTTAATAATAGATTCAGGATAGATTGGTCATGTCGATGTTCAATAAAGGATGGATGATTCGGTAGAATACTTGGCGTATCATCAATATTATGATAATCAGATTCACAGATGATTTTCCATTGTTCTACAAGAGATAAAATTTCTGGACATTTTCTTAATATTAAATATCCGGCTTGAACCTGATTTTGAGAGAGAGAATTATCAGATAATGGAAACTGGGAAGAAACATCTTTTTTAGTGTAAGATAAATCATTAGAAATACTATGAGTTCCAATGATTTTTTCTTTTGTGGATACCAGATTTATTAATTCAAAGAAGCGTGGTTTCCCATAAGGGTTGATTTCACATCCGGCATCCATATAAACTAATATATCATTTGTTTCTATTTGTTGGAGAGATTTTAAAATAAGATGAGGTTTCCATATCCAATATCCAAATCCACGAGGATTCGAAAGAATAAAATTACCATGTTTTTTCCAAAATTCAGTATCTTCTTTTAATTCTCTTTCAGTATAAACAAAAAAAGAAGAGAATACATTAAAATCAATGGCTTGTCGATGTAAACGTTTTAATGCTTGATGATAATTATCAGATGGACCTCCAAAAGATACAAAATGAATTCGTTTCATAATTATTTATATTGCTTATATCAATAATTTTTATATCTGCGTTCTAATTATAAAAAAGTGGTGGATTTTTTGTAAGTTTCACATTTGGTGTTGTAATCGCAGGTGTTTTATACATAACAGGAGTACTTATTGGTCCATCATATGTATTTGGTATACATGATTCCATTTTATCTATTATTTTAATACCATTGTATACAGGGTCATTTGGGTCTCCATACATATCTTTTGAACAGCCTTCTAATATTGCTTTTAATTTGCGTTTTTGGGCAAAATTAGAGCCGGTAAAATAAGGATACAAATTTTTGGTTTGTTTCATTGTTTTCAAATCGATATAATCTCTTGATGACATTCAGATATTATATATGTTTTTTATTTTTGCTAAATAAATTATTTTTTCATTGTTCTTCTTAATTTGAAATTCTTATTATATTTAATAGCATTCAATAATCGCAATTGTTTTTTTGCTTTTTCTTTTGTTGTACATTTAGCATAGACGCGTTTTGTATCAATATTATACATTTTATAACAATTCTTTTTTGTTAATTTTCGAACTTTATAAGGCATTTATATTATATATGTATGAAAATTGAATAAAATAACGTATTCTGAATTGTTTTCATTCAATAATCCAGAATATGACAAATCAATTTAATACAATTCAAAAAATAATAGTATCACTTGTAATCATTATGGCTATTCTATCACTTGTCACATGTTTAAAGTCGTATTGTAAGAAAAAACGTCGATATAGTTCAACAAATATTATTATACCGATTGAAAATGTTACTATTAATCTATTAGATGTAGAAATACCAATGACTGATGCTGAAATAACAGATAAAAATTGTATAAATACAGATGCGGTCGCAATAGAAGTGGCAGTTCAAGTTTAGAGGATGGGCGTGAAAATTATAAATATTATATTTATATAATAATGGAGCAACAACTCGAAACAAATTTTATTGTTTGGACTGAAAATAATGGTGTTGGATTTACTACAGCAAATAATGGATGTTGGGGTATGGGTTCTGGTGTATCTAACCTCTCTAATATTCCTATTATTCTTCCGAATGAATGTTATTTAAAATCGATGCATGTAAAATGTTCTAGTATACCGACAAATCAAGGAACTATTGCTATTTATCAGAATAATACTCCTTTATCAAGTCTTTCAAATATTGGACAAAATTATTCACATACATTTGATAATCTTATGTTTTCATCAGGTAGTACATTTGTTATTAAAACAATGGGTGGTTCTGGAGGTGGATTTATTCGTATTACTTTTATTTTTTCACAGATTCACAAGATTAAATTTCCAGAACCTCCCAAACCAATTAATCCGGCTCTTCTAATTCAACCTACTCCTGTTCCTGCTCCGGTGGTTGTACCTTCTATAGATATCAATTCAATTACAGATTCTGTTATTGCGAATATACGAGAGAAAACAGATTTTGCTGGTGTACAAGAAAAAACAAGTGCGATACAAACACAAATTGTAAAATTAAATAATGGATTTAGTAGAACAACTTATTTGACAACCGGTGCTATGACAAATAATTCAAATTCGAATTTTACACGTGTATCCTCTGATTTAAGAATCTTAGGAGAGAAAACAGATTCTATTATTTTAAGAAGAAATGGAGAGGCAGAAGTTACCTCTCTTATTGCTAATTCTGGATTAGTTGTAAAAGGAACAACCAATTTGGCTAATGGATTGTCATTACAATCATTAGCATCCTCTAATAATTCTGATGTGTTATTCGAAGTCGAATCTACTTCTTCTTCACCAAATCAAGGCAAATTAACAATTACTGCTGAAACTGTTGATATTCATGCGAATGTTTCCGCACCTAATTTGTGCCCTATAGGAACTGTACAAATGTTTGCTAATAAATCTTATTTACCTTATGGTTGGTTATTATGTGATGGTTCTCTTATAAATAAAACAAAATATCAAAAATTATATGAACTTATAAGAGATATGTATGGTGTTCCGACAGATTTTGATTTTGTTTTACCAAATATACCAGACCAAGGTCAAATATGTTATATAATTCGTGCATTATAAATTTTATTATGAATATTTTTGTGTTTGCGTTTATTTCCGAGGATTGTTTCAATATTTAGGATATTTGAATAAAATGAAAAATTGGGAGTTTGCGTTTGAATTCTGTGATAGGATTATACTGTTTATGGGGTGGGAGGGATAATATTTGCCTGGAATATTTTCTTTGTGTAGTTTATAAAATGGCAAAAAAGTTCTCCGCGTTGAACCTGATTGATTTGAAGCATAATCTCAAAACGCTCTCTCTAGAGAATGAGATTACTACTAATATTACTAGCAAACTTGGAGAGATTCCTAATCTTCAGGGTCTCAAATTAGACCCTGAATTGATTCTCCTTGTTTGTAACTGCATTGAAAATGAGGTTGCTCAAAATGGCCTCAAAAAAGTCAATAAGAAAGACCTTGCGACTAAAATCATGTCTCATCTTTTTGAATTGACTGATGCCGATAAAGAGCATATCTCTAAAACTATCGAGTTTATTTGGCAAAATGGACAGATTAAGAAAATAAACTCTGCTCGTATTGCTTTTGGTGTTGTTGGTGATTGGTTTGCACGAAAATTTCTCTGAATGATCATAAAAAATAATATACCATTTACAAAAGGTAATTTAATTCAGTTTTTAATATATGGATTCCTAATTAAAATGGGAGTTTATACACCAGATACTGCTTATGCATTATTTATTATTTTTACTGTATTATAATTATTAGTATCTATTTTTTGATGACCATGCTTGAGATTTTCGTTGATACATATTTCGTATGTCTTTTTGATATAGATTTATAGAATCTATATCTTCTTCATCATCTTCATAATATAAATCTTCCAATTCATCCTCTTCACATATATTTTCATTTATTCTCCATTTATCTATCGATAATTTATTATAATTTCCATAAGATTTATGAAAGGTTTTTGTTTTCTCTTTGTTATCTTTTATTTTTATGAATAATATTTTTGGTGAATCATTTTTAGGTTTTTCATTATTTTCTAGAGAAACTTGAAATGTTTTTGGATTTGCTCTTTTTTTAATACCTCTCGAAGATTGAATCTTTGTATATAATGATTCATTATTTTTTGGATTCTCTGATAATTGAATACTATATTCTGTTTGAAAACGATATAATGGTTTTAATTCTGTTTTTAATTCTGGTTTTAATTCTGTTTTTAATTCTGTTTTTCTTTTTTCAAGAGGTTCATATAAACTATTCACATCAATATCTTTACATCTCCTAGAATAGATTTCTAGATAATATAACAGGCCATCATTTCCAATAATACCAATTGTTTTATTGTTTTTACTTATAATTTTTTTGGGTGTATCCAGAATTGGAATCAAAGTCGGAGTCGGATTTTCTCTTATTGATAATGAATCCATTGTGTTTGATAAAAATTCAAGAGAATAATTATTTGGTGTTAATATATCCGGTAATAACATTGATATATCTATTGAACTGTTTCCACATAATAATAAATCCGATAATTCGTCTAATGTATAATTATTCATTCTTATCTGTTAATATATTAATGACATGTGTATTTTAGTTTAAAGTCAATTTTCTATGAATCACTATAAATAATGTCCGTATATATTCAAATTGGAACTAATGATGGAAATGATTTGTTTCGAGAGAAAGTAATTCGAGAAAATCCGGATTTGGTAATTTTAATAGAGCCGAATTCCGCATTAATACCAATAATTCATGAAAATTATAAAAACGTAAAAAGTAAAATTGTTGTATTGAATAATGCTGTTTATTATGAAAGCGGAAAAATGATAGAATTGTATGTCCCCGCAAAAAATGGACAATTAGGGACAATGGCTGAAAATGGACATACTTATACTCATGTTAATTTTTCTGTAGTTCCTATGAATGATTGGGGAGAGAAATCTGATATGGCAAAAATACTGGCAAATACAATTGCATGGGATGATTTATGCGACACGTATCAAATTAAAAAAATCGATTATTTACAAATTGATACAGAAGGATTTGATAGTGAAATTATAAATATGATAGATTTCGATAAATATGATATACGTTGTTTGCGTTTTGAAAAATGGTTTTTTGATTCAGATTGTTTTCAAAAATATCATAATGATAAAGCAGAGAGATTAGGAAAGAATGGTATATTACAGGTGATTTCCGATTTGATTTCAAGAGGTTATATTTTGGATGAAGTTGAAGATGCCGATGGATGTGATATCATCGCTCGACGCAATGAATAAATCGTGTCTAATTGTTGAGGCGAAAGTTTGGGAGATAATTCTTGTGTATAAGTTTGAAGTATGGATGGAAGTACTACTAATGTATCCAAATTTTGCGTTGTTTTTTGAAGTTCAATACATAATTTATAACGCTTCAATAATGTTTCATAGGTATTTTCAAGGAATCTTCGAGAGAACATTTCTTAGTTCAACAAATATTATTATAAATAATAATACTTGATATATATTCAATTTTGATTTTTATTATGGTGGTTCTATTCATCCTCTATTTCATATCCATCTTCCCCTATTTCATATTCATCCCGTTCTCTAGGTTGATTCGGTTCTGATATTCTTTCCATCCAGTTATTTTGCAGTATACGATTATTACGTTCTCTAGTATTTCTTCTGGTAGACTGTTGGGTAGTTGAAGTAGTATTTCTTCTGACGGGAGGTTGGGTAGTTGACGTAGTATTTCTTCTGATGGGAGGTTGGGTAGTTGAAGTAGTATTTCTTCTGGTAGACTGTTGGGTAGTTGAAGTAGTATTTCTTCTGACGGGAGGTTGGGTAGTTGACGTAGTATTTCTTCTGGTAGACTGTTGGGTAGTTGACGTAGTATTTCTTCTTACTGGAGGTTGGGTAGTTGAAGTAGTATTTCTTCTGGTAGACTGTCTAGTTGGCCTTGAGTTTCGTTGTACAGGTTGTGTATTCGGTATAATAGGTTGTATTTGGGTATTTGATATGGATTCAGAATTATGTCCAAGGTTGTTCATTTTAGATTTATAATTAATTGTATAAAATTTGTTTGTTTGGGTTCCTGGAATAAAGTGAACAATATTGTTATACATATCCTGTCCTGATTTTGAATAAATTTTTTTGGCGACTTCTTCAGCTCCAATTATTTCATTATTGTATTGTTTTATGTATTGTTTTATGTTTTCTAAATCTTTTTTAATAAGTTCAAAACCTTCTTTACTATTTACCATTTCAAAACCATCTGGCATTTCAATATCATTGTCATGAAAATAATGAATGTCTTCAACGTAATATAAAAAGTTTTTTAATCCGTTTGGTATCTTATCTATAGTTGGACCAGTACTAAAACATTCAATATAAGGTAAAAGTATGTTGAGAATATTTAAATTTTTTGGTAATGTCAAGCATTCTTCGATAGTTATGTTTTTAACATTATCAAAGTTAGTAGAATTATCAATATTATCAATATTATTTAATTTGGTGTTTTTAACATTTAATTTCATTTGATATAATAGCATTATGAAGAGTTGTTTTAACCATAAATTATAAGCAAGATTAAAATCTCGATTGATATTAATATATTTGAAATGTGGACCTAATAGTATTCTACCTTCTTTTACATGTGCTCGTCCAGTTTCATGGTATTCACGAGTGTTTGTAAAACGAGTGAGGTTTCTAACTTTTTTAATATTCCAGTTATATAAAGGTTGATTGAATGATTCGGCATTGTAAAACATAAAACTCATTTCAGTTACTTTCGACACATTCCAATTGTTTAAGGGTTGATTAAATGATGAAGCGCCCTTAAACATATGACTCATATTAGTAACATTTGATACATCCCAACCAGGGTTCGCGTCATCGACGTACCCTAATGGTTGATTAAATGATGAAGCGCCCTCAAACATATGACTCATGTTGGTTACCTTCGATACATCCCATTTGTTTAACGGTTGATTGAATGATGTAGCGCCCTTAAACATTCCACTCATGTTGGTTACCTTCGATACATCCCATTCACTAATATCCTCATTAAAACTGTTTGAATACATAAATAAATTTGACATATCGGTAATATTACTAACATTCCAATTGTTTATGTCTCCGTACTGTTCTATATTTGATGGATATTTTTTAATCCGTATTTCGAGTTCAGTACGCGTAAGTGGTAGTCGACTCATTTATATATAATTATATATTATATGTTTTTACCACCACTGAAAACACCCCCCATAATACATTCTAAACCTATTCCAAATCCATTACCAAATCATATTAGTAGACATCATAATTATGAATTTCATATTTTGTATAGAGCAGTTTTCAATCATTTTCCGAGTAGAGATATAGTTAGAATTCGAAGTATTCATATAGATAGTAAAAAAATAAAAGATTTTATGTGTTATCGTTCAAAAAGTGAATTAGG
>Ga0255211_1000488_pt1 | contig 14250 bp, 13 predicted proteins | sample Miss_Yuk_RepB_8d_FD_183036 | JGI IMG/M metagenome (GOLD analysis project Ga0255211, IMG submission 183036) | Freshwater microbial communities from Mississippi River, Louisiana, United States - Miss_Yuk_RepB_8d | ecosystem: Environmental > Aquatic > Freshwater > River | place: USA: Louisiana...
AATGGCGTCTTTTACGGTCATGCCCTGAATGGCTTGTACAAAAACATCTTTAGCAGCAGCTCCGGCTTGTTCAGCAGCCCGGTTAATATTTAGCAATGCCTCATCCACATTTGCCCCAAGTCCAATGTTACGCATTTTGGTTTCCGCCTGTTGCGCATCGGCAGGCAGCGGAATTTTAATTTTTAAATTTTTAAAATATCCGTCTGTTTTGTGTACAGCTTCTGCACCCAAGGTTGCTCCCTGTGATAGGGCTTGGCGAAGGGCTGCCGCTGCCTCATCTTCAGAAAACGAACCCGCTTGCTGTTGAATTTTTTGCTGTACATTTTTTTTAAGATCCATGAGGTTTTGAGCATTAATACCAACTTGAACCAATAGACAGAAAACGAGGATTATTAATTTCATATTATAAAAGTACAATTTATAACAAAACATCCATTTTGGAATTGGCATAGAACGTGTAATCTAAATTATTTCATTTTTAAAATAAAATTATTGCGCAATTAAATTAATTCCTGATTTGTAAAATAGTGCAACATAGCCTCGGTTATTAATCGATGTTGTTGCTTTGGCGTTAAACTGGGTAAAGATTTTAGAGATTCAAAATGTGGCCAACCGTCTGCGTCACGGCCCGTATATTTATAAAACCCATAAGGTGCAAGCAGAACACATACCGCAATATGCATGATTTCTAATTTTTCCTGTTTTTTAAAACTGCGATTTACCTGTGCCAGTTCTTGTAATCCAATAATAAATAATAAGGCCTCGTGGTCCAATTCTGAACCAAATCGGGTTTTAACAGCATCCTGAAGGGCTTTCCAGTTACTCATGGGCCGGAACTAGCATTACATGACCCATAAAATTTAAAATTTCAGATACACCTGTGTTATAGAGTGCAGATGACATAAACATATTAGGCGCTTCATCCAATATGGTATTTAGTTTTTGTTCAAAATACTTAAGCTGCGCCTCCGCTTTTTGCTTGCCTAATTTATCTGCCTTTGTAAAAATAAGTGCAAAAGGTAATTGATGCTGAACAACCCAAGTTATAAACTCCGCATCAATTTGCTGAAGTTCATGACGTATATCAATTAAAATAAATAAACAGGTTAAAACGTGGCGTTCGGTACAATAATGCTGTATAAGATTTGTAAATTTTTGTTGTTCTGATTTGCTGCGTTTAGCAAAACCGTAACCTGGTAAATCAACCAAATTCCACTTCTCGTTAATTTTAAAAACATTAATTAATGCTGTTTTTCCCGGCGTAGCAGATGTTTTAGCTAAATTTTTGCGCTGTGTTAGTGCATTAATTAATGAAGATTTGCCGACATTACTCCGTCCAATAAATGCAAATTCAAAAGCCGGGTGTGGGCCCATTTTTTTTACATCGGTGCTGCTAAGTAAAAAACGGCAAGAAGTAATACGCAACATCAATGCCTGGATTTATAGGTTAAAATATGACGGTCTTTTTTTTGAGAATAGATATCGGGGCTATGAACCAAAATTCCGGTTTCTTCCACATTTCCAAAGTTAGGATTTAGAGCTGTACCAAACATTTTCATGCTTGGACTTAAATTCATGTAGGCATTTATAAGGGGCGGAATGCCTGTGCCCATAGCGCGAAGATCTTGCGATAATTTAGCATGGCCACTTTTATAATTTAAATGTTGCCATTGCTTTTGTATGGCAACAGAGGGTATAAAGTTTGCTATAGGCTGATGAGGTTGCGCCCAATTTTCGGTGTCTGGAAAATAATGTAACATAAAATTTAACACTAAATCTCGGGCTGCTTTGGGGTATGAGGTGTACATGGTAACCTTTCCAAAAAAATACGTGTGCTGAGGATAATCTACGTATAATGCGCCAAGTCCATCCCACAAATTATCTAGGCTGTAAAGACCTTTTCTGCTTCCGGAAGCCAGCTGGTAAGCAGGCTGAATAAAGGATCGGCCAAGCTCTATAGTTTTGGGTAAAACTGAATTTAAAAAAAACGTACTAAACTTAAAAAAATGAGCTGTTGAAATACAAGGTTGATTATGTATCATTAGTGCTTCACTGCAAATCATAAAACGGTAAGCACCCACAATTTCCTTATCACGCGGATTCCATACCAAAAGCTGCCTGTAGGCGTTTGGACCGCTATCAAATTCATCTAAATCCAAAGCTTTACCGGTACCACCACCAGCAGCCCTAAAGGTAATTTCTCTAAGGCGGCCAATTTCTAACAACACATGTGGTGCCTCTTGATCTTTAAAAATATAAATATCATTTTCTCCGTTATTGGTTTTGCGAATCCATAAACCTGAATGTAACTCTGTTTCTAAAACAGATTTAGATTGGGGTTCTATAATAGGTTGCATGTTCAAAAATACAATATATAAGCACGTAAATGGTAAAATACTACTTTTACAATGTGCGTAGTATTGGCTTTATCATTTGTATTTTATGTTCAGCGGGGCTTAAGGCGCAAACCCGTTTTCAAATTACAACCTTTGCAAAAACCTGTGACCCTGCTGCGGTTTATTTAAGTGTGCAACAACGTATGCCGCAAGACAGCATTTGGGTTGAATGGAGTACCGGAGAAAAAAATACCTTTCAGGTAAACGGCATAAAACCCGGCTTGCACCTGGTAGGTATAAGCCACATTTGGTATGCAGGTACTAAGCGTATGGTTAAAGACACGGTAATGGTTTTTGAAATTAAAAATGTTGGCTGTGACATCATTGTTCCATCTTTTTTTAGTCCTAACGGTGATGGCATTAATGATGTTTTAGAGATTCAAAACATTGAATATTTTCCAGAATTTAGAATGGACGTCTACAACCAAAATGGAAATCGTGTTTTGCATCAAGAACAAAATTATGTGCCTTGGAATGGCACCTGGCTTGATTTAGATTTACCTGTAGGAGATTATGTAATGGTGTTTTTTAAATCCAAACGTAATTTAAACGATGCCAAATCGTATGCTTTTAAAATTTTAAAGTAATAAATTTCTGTTTTTTAAACCTGCAAGGCGCTGTATTGATGTGCTAGGAGGCTTTAAATAAACCGTATTTTAAAATGCAATAAACAGCTCTAAAGCCGTCTTTCCAGCCAATTTTTTTTCCCTCTTTGTAGGTTCTTCCGTAATATGAAATACCCACTTCATAAATACGAATATCTGGTATACGGGCAATTTTAGCAGTAACTTCCGGTTCAAATCCAAAACGGTTTTCGCGCAGCTTTAAGGATTTTACTAAATCGGCACGAAATAATTTATAACAGGTTTCCATGTCGGTTAAATTTAAATTGGTAAACATATTACTTAAAAATGTTAAGCATTTATTACCTATTGAATGCCAAAAAAACAAAATGCGATGTGGCTGGCTTCCCATAAAACGACTGCCAAATACAACATCTGCCATGCCATTACGTATAGGTTTTAAAAGTAGGTTATATTCTTCGGGGTCGTATTCCAAATCGGCATCTTGAATAATTATGTAATCACCTGTAGCGTATTGTATTCCGGTGTGCAATGCGGCCCCTTTGCCTTTATTAACGTCGTGTGAAACGTGATGTATGTTTAAGTCGGGGTGTTTTAAAGCATATGTGGCAATAACATCCGCGGTATTATCTTTTGAACAGTCATTAACCACAATAATTTCTTTTTTAAATTCACCGTCAAGCTGTACCGCATGTATTTTATCAAGTATTAAATGAATTGTAGTGGCCTCATTATAGGCTGGAATTACAATAGAAAGTACCATGTCTAAAAGTATTAAAAAATGTTCATATCCTCAGATTCTTAGTTAATATCTCAGGATATAAGAACCGCTTATGTTAAATTAAAATTTGTACTTTTAAACATGCAGCAATTGCTTACAATTGTATGTTCTGTTTTGCGTGAACATGAATATGTGATCATTCCAGGTTTTGGAGGGTTTACATTACACCATGTGCCCGCCAAACAAAATGCATCTCATGTATTTACCCCGCCCTCAAAAGTTCCATCTTTCAATCCCTTGCTTAATCAGGATGATGGAATGCTTAAACACGCTTTAATATCAACATCCAGTGTTTCACCGGCAGAAGCCACGCAACGTATTGAAGCCTTTACGGCACATTGTAACACATTGCTTCAAACGCGTAAAACCTTAGTAATTCCAAGTCTTGGAACTTTATATCAAAATTTAGATGGATCACTTGCTTTTGAACCGGCAATCTCAAGCTTATGGTCTTTAGAACATTTTGGTCTTGAACCCGTTCAAGCTACATTTAACCCACCCGAAGCTAAAATTATACCACTTTCTAAACCTTGGACAGTTTCAAATGCTTTGCTAAAAACGGCTATTGCAGCAAGTTTTTTAATTATTAGCAGCTTACTGGCTTTTATGATTTTAAAACAGCCGCAATATTTAAATTTTGCAGGTATAACAAGCAATGAACCGGCCCAATTTCAAAATAATTTAATTACAACACCTCCACTGCAACCCTACAGGGCTTGTTCAAATTTAATTAGCACTAATATAACTTTACCCACCCCCGCTCTTAACGAAACGGGTAGCTGCATTTTGGTTTTTGGTGCTTTTCGTGAAGCATTTAACGCACAGCAACTTGCTAAAAATTTAACGCGCCTTGGATTTAAAGACCCGATTCGATTTGAAATGGTAAACACCTTAATACGGGTATGTTCTGAAAAAAAATATACCCCCGAAGTTGCAGCGGAAAAAGCACGTCACATAACGGCATTACATCAATCGGTTTGGATTTCTAAAAAACCATGAAATCTAAAACGCCTGCCGAATCACATTGCATAAAAACAGAATTTGTATTACCCAACGATACCAATCACGTTCAAAATTTATTTGGCGGTAAACTCATGCAATGGGTTGATATTACCGCTGCTATTTCTGCGCAACGGCACAGCGGCCGGGTAGTTGTAACGGCCTCTATTAACCATGTTTCATTTGAACACCCTATTCGACAAAACAGTATTATAACCTTAGAGGCAAAAGTAAGCAGAGCATTTAACAGCAGCATGGAGGTGATTGTTGACGTTTGGGTTGAACATCCTAGTACAGGTGAAAAAACCAAATGTAATGAAGCCATACTTACTTTTGTTGCCGTTGACCAAAACGGCACACCTTTACCTGTACCCGAACTGGTACCAGTAACCGAACAAGAACATAAACGTTATGAAGCTGCGCTTCGCAGGCGGCAATTATCATTGCTATTAGCCGGACGCATACAGCCCGAAGAGGCTACAGAATTGCGCGCCTTATTTGAATCTGCAAAATCTAAAAGGTAATTTTTAAAGATTTACCAAGTCATTATTTAAAATCCATTTTAATGGGTTTTAATTATTAACTGGAATTAATTAGTCTTTTTATAAACGGGTTTAAATGTAATTTGAATTTGATGCATGCGGGGTGCGCGCATATCTCCAGGGCGGTTTTGATATTCAGTATTACTTACATTACTGATTAAATAGGCCAAGGTCCAAGCAGGTGTTAATTGCACGTTGCAACGAAAATCGTGAATCCAAAATGCCTTGCTAAATGCATTCCAATTAGCCTTTAAACCCGGTAATATGCTGGGCGCATCGTCTGCTTCAAAACCATTTCCCAATTCATAAAATACGGGTTTAATAAACCGATTGTCAATGTTTAAAATCCGGCTTTGATACCTACTGCTCCAGCCGCAGGAAATTTTTTTATAGGCAATTTGGAGGTCCCACTTAAATAAATGTTTACTACGGTATTTAAGCGTATTTAAAAGTTGCTCATCTAAAAATGGTGGTGCTAAACCCAGTGTATCAGATACGGGATTAAAATCAGGCTTTATGGGATTAATAAATGTATACCCGCCCATGGTTTGAATATTCCAATTACCATTTTGGTAAACCGATGAAGCACTAGCCTCTATACCTTTTATATCCGATTTTCCTAAATTTTCAGATCTAAATCCGTAATAATTTAATTTTTCATTTAAAGGTAAATTGGGGTTGGTATTGTAGTAATTAAAAACAAACTCAATCATGTTAGAATACCTGGTCCAAAAGGCAGCCAAATCTAACTGGCCTTTTATTGTTCCAAATGCAAAGCCTTGCTTTATTCCCAATTCCATATTTTCTCCGCGCTCGGCCTGTAAGTTAGGATTAGGAAAAATTTTTAAAACACTAATTCCTGTATTAACAAACTTTTCGGCGGTACTGGGAAACCTATACCCCTGACCATAGGAGGCCCGTGCATGTGCCCCGTTCCATAATTGATAATTAGTGCCTAATCGCAATACCGGAACAATGGGACGTGCTTGTCCAAACCAATGGTGCTCTGTACTTACAGAATCTAATGTAGCATACTCCAGTCGTAATCCAGCCGTAACATGCAGCCTGTTTAAAGGTGATGCATCCATTTGATTGTAAAATGCAAATTGCTTGCCCAGATGGTTTCCATACAGCGATAGCGACTGCGTTCTATTTTGCATTAAAATTGCACCGCTATTAAACACCCATTTGGAATGCCATTGTTTTTGAAATTGCAATTCGTAATAATCTAAATGTGAGGCGCTGCTTAAATTACTGGTGTAATAATACCGGTTTCGTAAACTCAGCTTGATATGATGCGCGCTTATTAAATATTCAGTAACATTATCAAGATTTGCATTAATGCTGTAAAATGCTTGCAAAGTACGATTTTGGGGTATGTAGGCCGAATCGTAATGCTGCCATAAATAAAATATGCCGCCCTTGTTTTGCAATACAGCACCCGATATTTTATGACTTAATCCTTTAATGTGCTTAGACGTATACCTCCATGATACGTTAATACGACCGCGTTCCTCAAATTCAAACAACCTATATCCAGCATCGTAAAAATACTGCCCGCTAAATGAAAAATCAGAATTTTTAATACGTTGTATATGCGTTAAGGTAAAACCACGCTGAAATTGTGATGTGCCCGGCCACCATTTATAGGTGCTGCGTGGTGCATCATAACTGCCCATAAATACCGAGCATTGTGTAAAGGGTTTATCGCGGGCGTACCGTGTGCGCAAATGTATTATACCATTAAGTGCGCCGGATCCATATAAAACCGATGCGGCGCCTTTAATAACCTCAATTTGTTCTACAGTTTCAATTGGCAAAAATGCCCATTTAATATCTCCCGCATCGCCAGAAATCATGGGCATATCATCCAAAAGCATTAAAACACGACTGCCTGCCCCATAACTAAATCCACTGCCGCCACGTATACTTGCTTGACCATCTTGAACCGTTACACCAGGCACCTGTGTTACAATTTGATCCAATTGTGTAGTATTTTTTTGTTGAATAAGATCGGGCTTTAAAATATCCATGCTTACGGTTAGCTCAGATCGTTTTTGGTCAAAACGCCCGGCGCTAACAACCACTTCATCCAGTACAGCATCGGGTTTTAAATAGTACGTAACATAGCTACTGTCTTGACCCGGCCTGAAAAATGTTTTTAAATTTTGATATCCGGCATAACGTATTTCAATAGTTAGAGGTGTTGTAATATCCCGCATCAAAAAATATCCCTTGTGGTCGGTACTGGTTAATTTTACATCGCCAGCTTTTACAATCGCTCCACGTAATGTATCTCCATTTAAAGCATCTACAACAAAACCCGAAAGGTCTTGTGAAACACCCATAGAAGCATTTAGTAAATACAATAAAAAATAAAGAAACCGTATGCGGGTCACGTCATTTTAATGAATCAAAATCCTTTGAACCGACTCGCTCCGTGTATGATTGGACCTGAGAATATAAATTCCCATTTCTAAATCCGCAAGTTGATTTGGTTTAATTTCAAAAGGTTCTATGTTAAATTGCTTTAATAGTTTGCCACTTATGGAGTAAATAAATAGGTTTTGAGATTCCGGCAATAAATTAATTACATCTCGATTATCACAACGAATACCCTTTGAGAATGCAGTGTTTTGTATCCCGGTTGATAAATTAACATCAATTTTATAATACTTTAATAAAGTGGTGTTAACCAGTAAACCGGAAGTAAAGTTTGGTACGGCAGGACATTGTGCAATGGATAGTGTTGTAGTAGCATAGGCTTGTATTTGCATTTGAAGTGTATAGGTGCCCGATACCGTTGGAGTACCATATACACTGGCACACGCATTGGCATTTCCGGGAAACCGTAAGGAGGGTGCTCCATTAACGGTGCCGTTTGGCACAACCGTATTACTCGATCCAAAGGTTAGCCCCTGCGGTAAGCCATAATTAACTACATTACTAGGAGTTGAAACTACAAAGCGCGTAAAACATAACTTTAATATGGATTGAATGGTGTCTTTTGGAACTTTAACAGTAATATTTTGCAGATAGGGTGTATTTACAAATCCTGCATTAAAATTGGTGGCACTGTCTGGCCAAACGCCATATTTATTAGAGGCCGTAAACGCAGCATCTAACGAGCAGGTGGGAAGCGTTTGAGCCTGTAAAAGGCTTACTAACTGGAGGGTGAATAAAGCGCCTAGTATTTTTTTCATAATTTATATTTTATATATACAAGAATACACTTTTTTTTGGATTTATCATATATTCAAAAGGTAGGTTTATAAACAGGTATTTAAATAAACAGTTTTTAAATTTTATTTAAAGAAGGCCAGCATCCATATTATTTAATATTAAACTATTAAATTGCCTAATTCAAGCTAAAAGATTTTTTAAATTAAGATTTAAATAAGTAGATACGTACTTTCAATATGGCTTAAACAATACGCATAATAGGCTGTATTATAATACATTATATGCTAAAACCCTGTATTTCCTTGTGGCCTTAGCGGCCCCTTCCAAACGGCATCATTAAATAATATTTTATCTGCTGAGCATTCTTTAATTGGAATATGTTTTCCTTGCGTTTTTGGCCGTGCTGTTATTCGAATGGCCTCACCATGTTTAAACCAAACGTTATATTCGTCAGACTGCACCTGTTCAATTCCGCTCCAAACATCTTGGTCTTTCATCCAATGTAAAGAACGTGCCTGACCCATAACACGGATTTTACTTAAGGTGTCTGCTGTAAAATTCAGCATCATCGTTTTACCCTGAATTTGATTTAACTTAAATAAATCAGAACTATCCACCGATTCAAGTGCTGTGGCTCCGCCTGTTAATAGCCCTCTGTAAATATGATTTTCATATACCGTTAACTGCATGTCTTTAGCATGAGTTTGCATTGTTTTATACCAAAAAACCGGCTTGCCTTTGGCATGCATTACTGAATCAGCTGTATTATAACGTAACGTATCGCAGCGTCCTTGAAATTTATCATGCCATAACTGAACCTGTAACCATGCTTTTAATTGGTAGTTTTTAGATTTGAAATACCCCATAAGAGTATCGGCTTTAATATATAGTGTATCGGCGTTTCGGAATACACGGGCCCGAGGGTTTTGATACACCTTACAAGAATTGCTTTGGTTATTTAAAAACCCCCTATTACCCTTTACACAAACTTTGTTTATGGTGTCAGTAATATCTATATGACCAAATGCCTGGGCAATTTTTTTAATACCATCATAATATAAGCTGTCGCAACGTAAAACACGTGATTTAGATTGTACCAATGGATGCGATAAAATTTTAGAAGCATGTGTTTTTGTATTGTACCATCCCCGGTTTCCATACATAAAATCATTTTGTTGTTCCATAATAGTGGGACTTAAAAAATAGGCCGTTGAGGTGGATAGTAAATAATTTAAAGTGTCGGTGCGTAAGGTATAGGTGGGGTTTTTTAATTCTACTGCATTTAAAAAGACTAATTTTTTTTGCTTTGAGTTGTAAAAGCCGGTTTTACTTATAAACGTATTATCCAGATACGTGCTTTGGGCAGAATGTGTATAATAGGCAATGGCCGTTTTTAAATTAAAATCCAGCGTATCGGTTTGTAAGTGCATACGTTTTTCTTGCAAATGCACATCGCCCATTAAGCGTGCCATTCGTACTTTTCCAGAATACACCATGCCTTTAGCGTGTGCCGAAATGCTATCCCCTTTAATAATGCGTATATGTCCACGGGCCTTTATAGATTCATCGTGTTCGTAAAATAATGCCGTATCGCAATATAAAATGGCACCGTCGTGTTCAAAAGCAACCGCTCCAATTAAAAGTTTAGCATCGCTTTGCGCATTATCAAATGTAAATTTGTCTGCATGGCGTATTTCAATAAAAGAATTTGATTGGGACCAAACCCTGCCCCATAACATTAAAATGATTATGCCAAAACGTTTACACATGGCGTTTTATTGGATTCCAATAGGATTTAGGGTCGTGTTTTAAAAATGCCATAAACCCTGAAACAATGGCTGCATTCATCAAATAGAAATGCGCTACTGATCGCAATATTGGAACCCTAAGCGGTTTATAATAACTGCGTATTGCAAATCCTATTATGCCCACCTGAATTAAAAATAAAATTCGCATGTAGAGGGTATGCCATTCCATTGCTGAACTTATACACATTAAAAAAAGCCAAATTGGTCCTGTCCATCGAATGCCCTTATGTAACCAAAACACTATAGCCGAAATTTGCCATGGTTTAAAAAACAGATCTCTGAAAAATATTAGATTTTGAAAATTACCATTTGCAATTCTAGATTTTCGTATAAATTCACCTTTAACATCTCCGGGGTTATCCTCAAGTACTTCAATTTGATGTTCATAATGCAAGCGTTTGCCGCATCGAATCATTTGCATGGTTAGAAAAAAATCATCTACTTTAAAATGAGAAGGTACGGGTATAAACGCTGATTTTGTAATTAATAAACAGGACCCTTCTGCCCCCATAAATATACCAAAACAGCGGTATTCCATAGCTTTTAGGGCGTTTTCAAAATTCATATACCGGCGCTCTTCCTTAGCTATACCCGTTTTGGTAAAAGGGCTTTGACGATTTACCGAAACACCCATTAAATCGGATTGATACTGGACCTGTGAAATACGTAAACGGCTTACCGTTTGTAAGGGTAAAATAATGTTTGCATCGGTTATTAAAATCAAAGGAGCCTCACAGCGCTGTACCAAATCGTTAATTATTTTAATTTTACCTTGGCGTTGGGTATAAAAAACAGTATTTAAGTGCTGATGGGTTTTACACCAGTTTGATAAAATACTGTTGGTCGCATCGGTGGAACAATCTGAACCAATCCAAACCTCAGTAATACCTTCATTCCATAAGCTCCAAATATTTTCAAGTTTTTTAAGTATGACATCTTGTTCATTATAAGCTGCGCATACTATGGCCAATCCGGGTTTTGGTTGTGATTTTTGGGGAATTACACTTCGTGGTTTTAATTTGATAAAGCGGGTTATTAAAAATAACGTTGCGGGATAAACAATATAGCTTATACACATAATTGCAAATGCGCCCCAAAATATACCGTTGGCCATTACGAACATAAGGTGTTAATCCAATGTTGATATTGAGAAAACCACCCTTGCATAATTTGAGTTTGGTTAAACTCTTTTTGAACCCAGTCATGTGCTGCCTTTTCAAATTGCTGTCGCAATGGAGGCTGTGTTAACAGCAAAACAATCGCATTTAAAAAATCGGATTCCGTATCTGCAACGCATACATGCTGGCCTGCCAGTGCATGTAAACCCTGATTGCCTTTTGTGGTAGTAACCACAGGCATTCCAAATGCCATAGCCTCTAATAATTTTATTCGCATACCGCCGCCATGTAATATGGGTATAATAACCACCTGATGTGTTTCATAGTAAGGGTTAAGATCAGGAACAAAATCAACAGCCGTGCATTGCAAAATTCCTTTAGCATAGTTTTGTGCTCCACGACCAATAAGCGTTATTTGTATAGCAGGATGCGTTTGACATAACAAAGGCCAAATTTTTAAAAAAAACCAATTTAAACCCATCCGGTTGGGCTCCCAATCTAAACTTCCTACAAAAAGCAAATCTTTGTATGCCTGCTGTTTTTTACGATGCTTAATTTCTATACCTGTTGGCGCCACGTGTAAAGGCGTGTCGGTTTTAATCAAACGCTTTAACGCCGCAGCATCTTCTTTTGAAATGGGTACCCATGCATCCGCTTTTTGCAATTGATGTATCTCATACCGTTTTAAACGGGCCGTTTGCAATTTAAAATACCAGGATTTAATTGAATTGGTAAGCCATTGCTGGCGTTCTTCCCAAATCTGAAATTCAATGTTATGCGTACGGATAATACACAGAGCCTTACTTAGAGGCTTTACAATATTTATATAAAGGGCCGGAAAAATACCTTCAAACTGAATAATATCAAAGTGTTGAAGTTTTAAACGGGCAATAATTGCGTTTTGAAATACGATATGCCTAAAACGACTTACAAAATAGGATTCTGCACTGCATAAATTTAAAAGTGCAGACAGCACCCCCGGTGTTGTATTAACTGAATGGGTTTCATACGTTAAATTACCAGGGTACGGATTATGTTGCAGCTCCGTTGGTTTTTGATGCTTATGCGTATTCATTGCCAATACATGCACTTTAGCACCGCAGGCACACAGGCCTAAAATACCCTGCGCCATGGCAAAGCTGTGTCCGTCATCTACAGGAAATACTGCTTTATGAGTGATGATGAGTAGTTGCATGTTTTGAGCGAATAAAACGGAACCTAAAATCAAATCCGCGAATGTCACGAGCCGCACGCTGGGTTAATATTAAACTTAACGGTAAAAAAAATACAAACGGAAGCCAAAGTCCCGGCCAAGGACTAATAACACCCTCAAGCGCCAAACCCATAAAAAATTCGGTACAAATAAAATAAACTAAAAATAGCAACACCGCTATAACAACAGGTAATCCAAATCCCCCTTTTTGTATGAGGGCACCTAAAGGTGCGCCTATAAAAAATAATACTAAACACATTAATGACATAACTGTTTTTTTATGCCATTCGGTTTTGTATTCTAGGCGTTCGTCATTTTGTGCTTTTACAAATGCTTCTTGTGCTTCTAGTTGTGTAATGGCCTGACGCGTGAATTGTTGCGCCTCGGATAAACGTTTTTTAGAAATTGAACGTGTATTAAAAATATGTTGTGTGGATATACCCGGCTGCCACTTTAAGGCATGCTGTTGATTTATCCAGTGGTATTTTGTTTGTAAACCACTATCTAAAACTGCAACCATACTATCAATTTGCCAAATGTTAAGCATTTCACCATGATGTTTAAAAAGTGCTTCGTTGGTGCGTTTCATTTTAAATTCATCCAAGGGAATAAATACCGTTAACTGTTTAAAATCTAATATTTGAAGGGTATTAGGCTGTCTGTAGGCAAACGCTCCAAATGGACCGTTTTGCTCATACCTTACACCGTTTTGTAATCGTAAAATTAATGCTGAAGTATCCGCCGTTGCTTGCATAAAACCGCGTTTTGAAAACAATTGCGTTGTATTACCTTGTTGAGCGGTATGATCATATATACTGATGCCGTGTAAGGTATCTTGGTTTTTGGATTTTGACGCCACCCGTATACGGTAATTTTTAATTCCAGAATAATAAATGCCTTCTTTTATAGAAATAGAAGGTTTTTTTTGCCGAATATCGTATAAAAGTGAAGTAAATTTTAAATGCACTTTAGGCAAAATATAATTATTAAATAAAAATGTGCCTATTGCAATACCGCACATAAGCAGGATTGCCGGTTGAAAAATTTTCCAAAGCGAATGGCCGGCGGATTTTAAAGCAGCAAGTTCGTAATGCTCAGCCATTGCACCAAAACTCATTATTGAACCCATTAAAACCGCCAGGGGTATGCATTCTGGTATAATTGCCACCAATGCATAAAAAAATAAACGCATTAAATCTAATGCCGGAAGGCCTTTTCCTAAAAAATCATCTAAATATGTAATAACAATTTTAATAATAAAAAACATAAACACCGATACGGCCAAACTAACGGCAAAGGGCTTTAAAAAAGCACTTAATATCATGCGGTGAATGGTTTTAAACATGTTAAACTAAGGTAAGGCAATAAAAGCGTTTATAAAACTGCAATTAGTCAAACTTTATTAAATTTATACCCTTATGATACAGGGTAAAAAAATTGTAGTTGTGTTGCCGGCATATAATGCCGCATTAACTTTAAAACAAACCTATGATGAAATTCCATTTGATATTGTAGATGATGTTGTGCTGGTAGACGACCACAGTAAAGACAATACCTCAGAGGTTGCTCGCGAAATTGGTATAAAGCATGTTATTCGTCATGAGCAAAATAAAGGCTACGGCGGCA
>Ga0255211_1000493_pt1 | contig 14122 bp, 17 predicted proteins | sample Miss_Yuk_RepB_8d_FD_183036 | JGI IMG/M metagenome (GOLD analysis project Ga0255211, IMG submission 183036) | Freshwater microbial communities from Mississippi River, Louisiana, United States - Miss_Yuk_RepB_8d | ecosystem: Environmental > Aquatic > Freshwater > River | place: USA: Louisiana...
CTTACCCCCCTAATTAATATTTTTGGGAAATGTCCCCTATGACCCCCTAATTAATAACAATAATATAGTTATTACGGATAAATTGTTCTGATAATAATCTCTCCCGTATGTAATCCAATCCTATATCCAATCATATAAATTACTAACAGAATTAATATTCCTATTTGATTCTTATCCTCCATTATTTGTTCTCTCGTATATATCTTATAAATCATTATAGAATATATTGTTGTTTGTTGTTTGTTGTTTGTTGTTTGTTGTTTGTTGTTTGTTGTTTGTTGTTTGTTGTTTGTTGTTTGTCGGTTATGTGTTTATGGATAAAACCTCTGAATAAAAAGATCTCCCGCGTACAATCCGAATTTGTACACGACAACCGGTAAAATAATATTCAGAGAGAATCGAATTATATTCGCGACAGTGAATAAATTGGTTCCAAACAAATGACGTTCCTGGTTTATCTGTGGAACTAATTCTCTCGAAGTATTCTTTTCACAAGTTTCCATATGTCGGTCGCAATCGGGTTCCGCGTCAAATTCACGTTCGCAATGTCCACACATATAAACAATTGTTTCCTCTACTGGTGTTGGAGAGGTTGTTTTATCGTTTAATGAATTTCCGAAAATATCTGTAGTAAAATTACATTCTTTTACGAAATGAGAATTACGACCACATCGAACACAACAATCTTTCGCCGCCCAGATTTCTTTTTGGATAAGTCGGCGTGCGTCCAAATCCAATATTTCTCTCACATAAGAACCACCTCTCACATTGTCAATTCCATAGATAGACATACATTCTTTTGTATATTTATCCTCTTCAAAAGGGTTTTTCGAAGAATACGTATTTAACAATTCAATAGGTCGATATTTCTTTGTCCAAAGAGAACCTTTTCCACTTGTATGTGCTTTCCATCGATTTTCCATATGATCCGTTCTCCCCACATAATATTTTCCTTGTTCTAATTTCAATAAGTAAATCACAAAACTACTCATTAGTATTTTCATATAACAATAAAATGCTTATATGTCTTTAATTATAGATAATACATATAGAATATCTCTCTATATAATCAATATAATTTATATATCCACATAATGATTCTTAGTTTGAAACTGTTTCTGGCGAATTTATTGTTAGCGATATTCTGGAAGTTTAATTTGGCAATGTCGTATATTCAGATTTATTGGAGGAAAACCACAAATTTATTAGGATTGTGCAACAATTCTGTCTCTCGTCAACAACAAAAAAAAGAACTCCAAAAAGATAAAATCTATATCAAAGTTGCTAATTCAACTTATCATGAACTATCGGATATGAATGAAATTGCCAATATTCCAACTTGGACAATGGCACATATTGATACAAAAGACGGCGATAAAATTGTAAGAATCGATGACAATATAATTCCTGTCCATCAAATCCAACAGAAATCAAAAGCGGATATATTACAAGTATCTCTCTATACAGGGGTTTCAGATCCGGATAATATTGGAATCGATTTGGATTTGAGAGATTATTTATATGTAGGAAATCAATTATTATCAAAAGAGTTTCTCCAATATTATTTGGATTTGAAACATCCGTCTCTCACAATTGATTTGGAAAACACAAATTATTGGGTGGATGTAATGAATGGAAATACATTTGAAATCCAACAGATAGATATGAATCATTATTTAGAAATCGGAAACAATGAATATCGAGTTATGTTGAGAGAAGAAAAATAGTCGTATAATAATGTATTACAAAGAGATAACGATGAAAACTAGAAATTTATGGGGTACAATATTTTATTATTATATTGCGATATCTCTCACATATATATTATTTTATATCGGTATCAGTATATTAGACCAATTGTGGAACGGTAAAGAAATCGATGATATAGATGGAAATGATATACAAGAAGGTATGAAAAAAATGAAATTTCCAACACCGAAACAAATTTCGAAAGAGATATCCAAAAATGTCGGAAAACCAATTGAAAAAGGCATATCAAAAGCGTCAAAAGAAACGAAAAAAGGAATTGATAAAGCAACAAAAGAAACGAAAAAAGGAATTGATAAAGCAACAAAAGAAACAGCAAAAGGATTTAAAAAAATATCAGGGCCAATAATGGATATTTTTAAGAAAATCGGTTGTATATTCAATAAAATAGGGAATACGACTTGTTGGAAATTTTATTTTTTGGCATTATTGGGTCATATTTTATACATTCCTTTTTATATTGCGGGAGGCATTTCAAAAACAGTTCAAAATGTATTGGATTCCATTTGGAAAGTAATCAATAAAATCGATAAATATGTGGCCAAATACACAGGTGGTTATCATTTAGTTAAATTCCCTGATGATATTCGCAAAAAGTGTTTCAAATGCTAAACTAAATTCTTTTCGAGTTTCAATAGCGTCTTCTGTATATATTTCAATAGTATCCCCTGACACGCGTTCAATATAAGGATGCATTCGGATAAAATGTTCGGCGATTTTTATAGATAAAATATCGATAGTAGGTGAATAAGTTGCGATAGCATCGAGTGCTTTATTTTGTGATTCGTCGAGGATACGAATATATCTTTCTTCTGGTATTTCGTCTTCATTATATTTTCGTTGAACATAGAGCATACAACGATATTCGAGGAGGTCGTGAATTTTACAGGAAATAATGTGAATAATATTGGAGGAAATAATTGTCTTGTCGTTTTTGATGGTATTCATATTAATGTTGTCGGTTTTGTTGATATTCGTGTTGTCTTTTACTTTGTGTTATAATAATTTATAAAACAAAACTAAAATCAATTTTTACGCCTTTGGAAATGTGCAAAGGTGTAAAGTATCAAAGGTTTAAGGGCTTAAATTACTAACAAATTGCCTTCATAAGATGCCAATAACTTCATAGAACTCATTGTGTGGTATAGTTATTTGTTATTAGTTAGAAAAGATAATTTCCTTTTTCTGGAAGTTTTTGTGTTTTCACTATCGTAGTTGTCTTTTTTGGTTTTTATAGGAGGAAAAATACTTGGTCTAGAATATGTTTTATTTTCACTATTGTTGAATGAGTCATAAGGATTGTCTTTCTTAGGAATAAACTTACTGAAATCTATTCGTTCTTCTTCAAGTTCATATACCAATTTGTCCAATACAATATTATTGATACCGCCAATATACATTCTTATTAATAATTGAGAAAATATTTTTTATACACTTGAGTGTGTCTTAATGAATTTATGTTTTACTACATACACTGTCCATTAAGAAGTTGCCCTTAGTTTTTACGCCTTTGCACATTTAAAACGCCGAATAATTCCGTAGGAATTATTAAGGCGATTTCCTAAGGCCGGCAGGCACTGACGGCCTGCCTTCGGAAATGCGAAGGCAATTGTCACTTTGCACCGATAAAAATTCCCATTAATGGTCAATAATTTGCCTATGGCAAATTATGACTTATTAATCGGCATTTTAAAGGTGCAAAGGTTTATAAATTTCGGAGAGAATATGTTATCATCAACCATATAATTTGTCTCTCGCAATCTCCAATATTCTCTATCAACATCGATTCTTTTAAAATATTCAAAATCTTTTTCCTCTTTTAATAAGTTGAAATCGGAAAACACTTCAATACCTCTTATTTTTTCACGGAAGTCTTTCTCTCCAATAAGACCTCCAGAAAACATTCGATTATATAATTTATGTTTTGATGTATATTGATTATAATAAGAACGATAACGCCGATAAACATTCAATCTTGCAATAAACAAGATTTGTTCTAATTCTTCAAATGTATCCGCACTTTCTGGCATTTTTAGAGAGACGCCATCATAAGTGTAATCCAATATATCTTGATAAGTAAAATCGTATTGTTTTCCAAAGGATTTCATCCAGTTAATTGTTGGTTATAAAATGTATAATCTATAACCGACAATCACAAATAAGTTCAATTTTTACGTTTTCCGATTTGACATACAAAAATAGTACAAATAATCGTAGCACAAATATCATCGGCAATACGTGTTATCCAACTTTTTTTTTCCATATTATTCATCATCAAGTTCTCTCATATCTAACCCTCCACCATTACCACCAGTGGTTCCAATTTGTAATGCCATATTTAATCTCTCTAATGATTTCTCCATAGATAATGCTTTATCCATTCCATTATAGAGATAATCGGTTCCTGGTCTTACTTCATTCATTTTAATTTGCGAATATATATCATCTATATTTGTCATAGCAATTTCAATTAATTTCTTATTTGCGACTAAATCCACATTCATATCGATTCCAGATTCAGTACATAAACTAATAGCAAAATAAATAACATATCTTCTGCGTTTAAAACAACCACTTGTATATTTGACCTGATAGAGTTCCAAGAGAGATTCTACAGTTCGAGTTAATAATGGAATCCCACGCTTTCGAATTTCTGTTAGAATTGCATCCCAAATTAACCAAATAATATCTCTCGCGGATTTCACCGGAACAGCGGTAGAGACAAAACGCCTGCGTTCACCGCATAAAATCGGGTCTTTTCGTTTTTTACATATATTTTCAAATTCCATCATCCATTCTATCCAATAACAAGCATAAACGGCATTATGACTCTCTCGAGAGATATGAAAACAGAATTCATTTAATGCTATAAAAACTTCATCGGGGTCTTTCGGTTGAAAAATCGACGCACAATAATCCCCAGAAGGTGCTTTAAATCTCTCTTGCAATTGTTGAATATCAAATTCTTCTGTTCGATTTATTTTCACAATTTCAAAACTCGGTTTCTTCGGAGAGATAGTTAATACAGTAATTATTTCAGCGAATAAACGTCGTAATTTAGTATGATTACGATAATGTAATTCAGTTAAACAAGTTCCATCGGATAGTATATCGCGAAATGCTTGATATCTCATATCAAGATAACAAACAATTTTAATATTTCCAGTATGAATATGTTTAGATACATAGTAGAGAATTGTTTCCCATAATTCATAATAATGACCGGCACAAATAAATTCGGCGGCCCAATAACAAGCAGGTTCGATTCGACTGTTATGAATATTCATAATCAGGGCTTTTTTAACATCGGTTTTCTTATATTTGGAAAAACTATAACCACGAAAATCAATAGGTTGTCTAGCATCATTGATTTCACTTGTCATTTACACTGAGAATTGATATTATTTCATCATATTTTTCCTCTGTTTCTCTCTGTTTCTCTCTGTTTCTCTCTTTTATTGACTTTTATCTTCTTCTTGTTTCTTGTATTTTTCAACAGTTGCTAATGCTTTTGCGTAATCATCATGAGAGATTTCTTGACTGGTTTCTAAATTACTATAATATTCGTGATAATGAGAGGGAACAATACAAAACATACTGTTTTCATTTAATAATACATCAAAAATGAAAATGAAAATAAGTGTTAGACCGAGAGCAATATAAATATCACGGGTACCCATCCATGCTATCGCGAATACGAGGATTTGTTTGCTAAAAGTGTATTTCAAATAATTCTCAGTAGTTTTGCCAAGTTTAAAGGTCACAAACTTAGACGCAATATTGAGTGTAATAATCATTAAACCGGCAAATAACTTGCTATTATTAATATTCATAATGTTATCATTTAAATTTAAAACACTGCGAGAGAAAAAAGATTTACCTTTGAATAATTTTTTAATAGCCCCTCCAGTAGAACTATTACCTCCACTTGGTGCTCCTCCAGGATTCATACTATCAATAAACAAACAAATTCTTCTGATAACCCCTTATAACCCAATAATTTCCTAGTTATCCTTTTTATGGCATTACCAACTTATGGAAAGAGAGATTATATTATTATATTTTCTATTTTATCATTTTTAGCTGGATTTTATTTCTGTCTTACATATTCTGGTTCAAAACACGAAGGTTTCGATAATCAAACATCATCCGACGCAGGTTGTCCAAATCTTCTCCTTAAAAAAGGAAACACATTATTACTCTATAATTCAAATGCTCCAGAAATCGCAGGACAAAATCCAATGCCATTTTATAATTTAGATGAATATATCAATTATTTAGAGATTCAACGTAGAGCCGGAAAACGTTGTCCTGTTTTGTTTTTACAATATGAAAATAATGCTCAAGGTGCTGATGTTTATCGTGTCCGTACAAGTCCTTTTGATATGACCAGTGAATTGCCTCACGGTGTAGATCCGAATATGTTTATCCATGATCTTGGACAGTTACGCGGTGGTGTTCCTTCACAAATCCAAGGTACTCCTGTGAAAATTATTGATTCTAGTCGAGAGACCGGTTTCTATGCCGGTTTTGATCCAATTGGTCTTCATCAAGGACAATACACAGAACTTGACGCAATTCATACCGCAGGTGAAAGAGAGCCAATTAGTGATAATCCAATGGATCCAAATTGGGGAGGTGTTCAATATACAAAAGATGCTGTGGATAGTGGAAAGTATGCGGATAGATATGTGGCGAAACCGATGTTAACGAATATGGGACCCGGTGGAACCGCGGGTTCAAATATGAATGAATTGCCTCCTGTCCTGTCTCCCAAACAAATCAAAAAAGTAAAAACATCGGAATTATATGAAATTCCAAGTGGAGTTGACCTTACCAAAATTCAAGGATTATTATTACCCAAAAAACAAAGTGAATAAATACCCCGTTATTCTGAGTTAACACAGGAATTTATACTTTGTTATCCCCAGAAGACACAGGAAATGGTCTAGGTTCCGTCGAGGCATTGGACACACAGGACAGTATAATATAGAAGAATATGAAACCGAATAATAAGAAACCAATAATACCAACAATCGTGTTTGTACTTAATGTATGATGTATATCTGTTAGACAAGTACCCGGATGTAATTTCATATAATAAATAGGATAATGATTACCAATTATGAATTTGTTATCATTATTATAGGAATAATAAGTTGCGTTTATGGGCGGATTCGTTTGTTTTGATGCGATTAATGAATGACAATGAATATTACTGTCGGAGAAATGCGCAAACCAATCATAACAGTCATATTCGGTACATTTTTCGGTTTTATCACACGTTTTACAAGTAATTGTTTTCGAATAAAAGTCGTCAAGTCGACCTTTGAATGGCTCATAATAAGGGCAAGTGCCGGGTAAATCGGGGTCACAACCGGCCATAAACGAGGAAATGGCGACGATAAATAGGATAAGAGAGAATAATGGCGCATAAATTGCTGTTTTACTCATAAATGGATATATCAAATAATAATTTGTTATATCGAATAATAAATTATAGTGCGTGTCAATTTTACACAATAATACAATTACATTTTGGTTCTTTTTTCTCGGGATTATTCTCTACGATTTCTGTAACATCTTTAATACTACACACAGGTTCTACAGAACTATCGATAGATACAGATTCTAATTGCTGTCGGAACTCATCGACTTTATTTGTAGGTGCTGGGATAGGATTCATAAGATTATTGTTTTTAGATTCAGGTTCGTCTTCAATAAAGTTCGATTCCATTGGCTCTCCAGATGGCTCTCTGGATGGTGCTCGAATTCGGTCTCCGGATGGGTCATATACTGGCTCTCGAATTAGGTCTCCCGATGGGTCATATACGAGAGGTTCTTGAATATCTTCTTCATTAATCACAGTCGGGACACGTATCATACGAGGAACCGTGGTAGGGTTAGCAATTGCTTGTTCATCTCTCTCTTGTCGGTCGTGTTCGTTCATTAAACGCAATATTTCCACGATAGGAGTTTCATCATAAACATTATTACTGTTATTATTTTCGCTGTTGTTAATATTTTCCATTCTGTCCAAAAATCAATATATAATAAAATAGATAATGTTTCTATATAATCCAATAACTCTATTTTTCAAAATATGAAATTCTATGAAACACATTTTGAAGATTATTTACATTCTCTCCAAAAATACAATTTACATCCTGAACTTCAGCCATTTTTGGAACGTTTCCCGGATACGATTACTAAATTCGCGAACTTAATTATTACCGGTCCATCCGGTGTAGGGAAATATACACAAGCTCTCTCCATTATTCGTAATTACAGCGCAAGCAAATTAAAATATCAGAAGAAAATCACATTACAACACGAGAAATACACGTATCAATATCATATTAGTGACATCCATTATGAAGTCGATATGTCTCTCTTGGGTTGTAATTCAAAACTTATCTGGCATGATATTGTCCAACAAATCGTCGATATTGTATCTGTGAAACCCGACAAGTATGGTATTATTCTCTGTAAGAATTTCCATTTAATTCATACGGAATTACTCGATATATTCTATAGTTATATTCAGGAATATAATCACGCATATTCCGATATTCAATTAAAATACATAATATTAACAGAACACGTGAGTTTTCTCCCGAATAACATATTGAATTCCTGTGAGATTTTAAGAGTACGTCGTCCAGATAAACAACAATATATGGATATGATGGTTGCAGTATCGATGGATAAGAATCCTGTTGGTCGTCATCGTTCCTATGAAAATGAACAATTAACAATGAATACAAATACAGTATCAATTGCTTATGAAGAACGTTTTGCGAATGAGATAGCAAATTATAAACATAGGCGATTCCAACTTGAAAATATAGAGAATATTTTGGCAAATTTAGACGATGATAATCCGGGGATATTAAATTTAAAAGAACTGAATGGATACTCAAGAATAACTATTGGAAATGAAGACAGACTGCCTAGTGATAATTTTAATATAATATGTGATACAATTATTGAACAATTACTTTCACCTAATAAAATAACATATGTAGGATTCAGAGATGCGATTTATGATATGTTTATTTATAATTTAGATATTATTGAATGTGTCACTTATATTTTATTTCAACTTATTTTAAATGGACATTTACGGCGTGAAAAATCGATATCATCTATAACACAAAAACTGTATGAATTTCTCAAATATTTCAATAATAATTATAGGCCAATTTATCATTTAGAATACATTATGTATACTATCCAAAAAGAGATATTTGCTGATGGGTGATAAATATAAATTATTATAATTAGAATATATTATATGTCAGTATTTGATTTATCTGGAATATTTAGTTTACAAAGAAATTATTTAATAGACTTGTCGAATGCCCAACTCACTGGTGGTGCAGGCGCTAACAATGCAACAACATTGGCAAATCAATTAAATGGACTCATGTCAAGTTTATCTGCATCACAAGGAAGCGCGAATGCGGCTCTAACTGACCAACAACGTGTATTAAGTATCTTACAGAACGAAAAAGCAAGAGTTGACGCACGTAAAAATATGATTGATAAAGCATCTGTAACTCAAGACCATATTAATCAATTAAATGATAGTGCAACTAAGAGATTTACCGCTTATAATAATATTTTGATTGTTTTAGTAATTACATTTGGGTTATTTTTCCTATTATCGAATTTATATAGTTACGGGATTTCATCAACACTCTTAGATTCTCTCATTGTTATTGTTTTTGCGGTTGGAATTGTTATTTCATTATACTATTATGGTGAAATTCTTGGAAGAGATAATATGGATTTTGACCGCATTAAGAACAATGACCCACCAGAACTCACAGAAGAACAGAAGAAAGCTCGTGCTGCAAAAGCTTATTCAAGTGGAAACTTAATGGGTAATAATTCGGATAGTTGTGTTGGTTCCCAATGTTGTCCTAGTGGAACTATCTTTAATACCGCTTTAAATAAATGTGTTATTGATATTCCTTGTGTTAGTCCAAAAGTAAAATACTGGACAGGAATTGATATTAGTTGTGTGACCCTACCATCCGGTGCAACTTATAATGGAACAACTTTATCGATTACTTGTCCTAGTGGAAGTCGTTATGATTATACGTTGGCAACTTGTAAGGAAATCGGTACCGAATCATTTACATCATTAGGCGGATATAATGGTGTAAAAATATTCGAACCGTCTGAATTTACTGATTATGCTCCTTATCCGAAATTATAGATACCAATGATAAGACGCATAATCATACGAACTCATTGAATTTAAGTATTCTTTATGTGAAACAGGAGCATTTACAAAATTCAATGGACGCACAACAATTTGTTCAGGATGCCATTTACATATATAATTAAAATACAGTTCATATTCAGAAGCACCCGAGTATAAGATTTCATTGTTATCGACAGTTTTCAGAAAACAATTATAAAATAAATCACCGTGAGATTCTTCGATTTTTTGAATAATCTCTCTCACATATTTCGTTTCAAACAACATATGATGACAAATTCCAGATTTGTTTGCGTCCATTTTTTCGAATTCTGGCGAGAGACGTTTCATATGTTCAAAATAAGGTTTATGATTCTCTCCACTAAAATTATACATACATTTCGAATCTTCTCCGATAAACAGGGTTGGTTTCAAAAAAAAAGTATCGGCATCAATTACTAGATATCTCTCTAATATATTGGGGATAACAAGTCCAGCATATAATTTTAATAGTTGTTGTAAATACCAACCATTTCTCTCGTTTTCACCGTGAAAAGACGCAACCACACTTTTTGAAAATGGAAAGATGGATTCTTGGAAAGTAATACAACCGGCGATGTCTAAATCAGGTTGATTCGTAATTAAGTAAATATTTCGATAACCGATGATGTTGCGTTTTGTATATTGAATCTGCTCTCTGATAATAGGAATATCATTCTTTCCGACAGGAATCACAATATCAAATAAACGACAGTTTATATAAATAGCATCTTCTTGCCAACCTTGAAAATATAATTGATTTTTAATAGAGAATCCATTATCTAGAATATATCCATTTAATTCCGAATATAATACCTGTCCTGAATACATCGGTTTATGAGAGACTTCTGTATGAATATATTGTACTTTTGATAAATAGATACCGAGACTTTTGAGAGCCAATAGTTCAGCACCTTGTAAATCCATCCATAGAATATCAACTGTTGGAATATTATAACTCTTCATAATGGTATCTAAACGGTGACAATTTGTTTGAATTTCGTCTTGAACATAAGTTTCAATATTGTAAGAACCGTTACTTTTGAATAATGAAGATGCGCCAGGATTGCCATCTGGCCAAGATGTGATTGTTTTTTGTTGATTAATTGGATAGAAAGTAATAGAACCATCGTAATCACAAACAGCACCTTCGATTAATATAATTCTGTCGGAATAAGGTGCGATATTTTTTCGACAAATAGGGAGAGTATTTGGATTACATTCAAAAGCATAAATTTTTGAATTAGGAAAGGAATGATAGAATTCAATACTTTGTTGGCAATCTCTCGAACCAATATCGAAAATAATATACTCTTTTGTTTTGTCGTGGATATACTTAGCAAAATTATGAATCATCGAATAACTATGATTTATAATATATCTCTATATAGAGGAAATGTATTTTCAATTTAACTATGTGTTTCTTTAGTTAAGACAGATTGTAGGACACTAAATGTGTAAATTTTTATTCGTCATCTCCCACACGTGGAGCCAAAAAGAATAATAATCTCGCCACATTTTGTTTTGCGTCTTCTTCTTCATCGATATCGATATCCATATCAGTCTTATCCAAATAATAAGTAACACGCAACGGAAATTCATTACTAAGTTCTATCATAATTTGATTCGACACTTTATAGAAACTACAAATATTTGACATATGAACTAATGAAAATGATAATCGCATATTCTCTCCTTCGGCTATCGCAAACATATTCAAATCATCAATAGGAATAACAACAGACATATTACCATTATCTCTTCCATTTGACAATAATCGGATTTCTTCTTCATTACATTGGAAAGTAATATCAGTACCAAATAGTTTTAATTGATTTACAACTGTAGAAAAATGAGATGATTCAAGAGAGAATTCTGCTGAACATTCAAAGTTAGGAATATCCATCAATTCGGTTTCTAAAGAAATCAAAGGAACTGTAAAATGTTTATCATATTCTTTCGCATTTGGTTTCGTACTGGGTTGTCCGATAAAATGAATTAATAGACTGTCTGTATCATCTTCGTCGAATTCAATATTTAATTCTTGATTTTCCTCTCTTGTACTTAATATTTTAAAAAGAGTTACAGTATTCACACCCAAAATATGAGAACTTGCCTTTCCAGTATAACGATACACATCAAACCAAGAAGCAGGAATATGAATTTCGAAAATAGATACATGCGAACTATCCATTCCTTGCGCAAACATTCTCTCTTTTTCAAAAAATATATTCAAGTGTTCACTGAATAGTTTTAGATTCTGAAAAACATAAGTGAATGTTTTGATTTTATCTTTATTTGTGATGACTAGATTCATAATTTATAACTCGAATTAAATTATAATAAAATACGATTGTATTATTTATACTGATTCTATAATCGTGTATTTTGCTGGGTAGTAAGTGGATTGGTATATCTCTCTGTAGAATATTATAAATGTTCGATAAGAAATACATATATCATTATATTTTCGCAATTACAGTGATAGGTGTTGCCGCATATTTTTCAGGTAAAATTAAGGATTCATTAGACCCATATGAAACAGAAAACGCCGCAATCCGTCAATACTTATTGAATGAGAGCCCACTTTATGGAATGAATCGTCCGAAATTATGGATTCATTCAAAGTATGAGGTGAATTCTCGACAATGGCGCGACTTTATGTCGCGCAATACAACAGACTTGAATCAACCTTATATTCATCTCACCATTAAAACAATTATTAATCATTGTGGTAATGATTTTAATATTTGTTTAATCGATGATGAAACCTTTAGTAAATTAATACCTACTTGGGATGTCGATTTAACACAAATGGCTGAACCTTTTCGCAGTCATTTCCGAGAGCTTGGAATGTCTCAATTAATCTATTTATACGGTGGTATTCGTGTCCCCAATAGTTTCATTTGTTTAAGAAGTCTAAAAGAGATTTGGAATCATATCTCTACAAATCCGAACCAGATTTATACAGGTGAATTCTTAAATCATACTTGTAATATCGAGAGAAAAACGGAAAACCGTGCCACAATGCCATCAACACTTCTATTGGGATCAACAAAGTCTTGTCCGGAGATGGGTAAATTCGTGGAATTTTTGAAAACTCGTTGTCGTTATCCTCATTATACATCTCTCCCAACTTTCGTCGGAGAGGCACAACATTGGTTATTGGACAGTATTGATAATGGAACTGCTACACTCGTTTCCGGAAAAATGTTAGGGACTTTAACAACAAAAGGAAAACCGGTTTTAATTGACGATTTAATGAAAGAAAGTTATATCAATATCGATACTGATACAGTTTATGGAGTTTACATTCCTGCCGATGAAATATTAAAACGCGATAAAATGGAATGGTTTGCACATATTGCGGGTTCAGATGTATTGAGAGCCAATACTATAATATCGAAATATCTAACCGCATCTCTCAGTGAAACATTAAATGAATATACACGAAATCAATATAGTTCGGAAAAAGCAGTCACTACTTTATAAGAGCTGTCGAATTAGTTTTTATTTTTACGCGTAGTTGAATTGTGGTTTTTACGTTTTCCACCTTTTGACGTAGAAGTATGTTTTTTCAACAATTTTGTTAAACGGTTATTTATTGCTTTTGGATAATATGTTTTAATTGTGTTAATACTGTCCTCCGGAATTTCCCTATTAGCATTCGATAATAGACGGTATACTTTTTTGTCATCCAGTTTTTCAGACAACTTTAATTGACGAATTCGTGTGTCGTCTCCTGACAATAAAGTGTTTAAATTACGTGCGTCCTCCAATCTTCTTCCTAATTCTTCATCTTCACCTGTATAATGGGCTTGAAATGTATCAATGTTCTCATCGGATAGTTGGTAAACATTTTCAGGGGCTGTTTTAAGAACTTGTCCTAACTTATTTGCTGACATTTTTGCCAATGACTGAGACAATATAAATTCGTGATTAATTTTTTTCGCAAAATCATCGACAACTTCTTTCACTTCATCTACATATTTTTTTATACCAATATATTCTTCTGTACCATTTATAATCGTTAATTGTAAGTCTGAATCGTATTCAACGATTCTGTTAAAAACTGGTATCAAAGGTTCTATTTTTTCGATTTCG
>Ga0255211_1000502_pt1 | contig 13978 bp, 15 predicted proteins | sample Miss_Yuk_RepB_8d_FD_183036 | JGI IMG/M metagenome (GOLD analysis project Ga0255211, IMG submission 183036) | Freshwater microbial communities from Mississippi River, Louisiana, United States - Miss_Yuk_RepB_8d | ecosystem: Environmental > Aquatic > Freshwater > River | place: USA: Louisiana...
TTTCTCGATCCACGTCTTCGGCGTCGTAGCCGTTGCCGGAGATGGCCTCGGACCGGCTCATGAGGCCCGCCCGGATGGCCAGCTTCATGGCGTTGAATTCCTTTTGCGGATCGACCCAGCTCCAACCCTGCGGGATCCACTTGGCCGACTGGTACTGCCGTTTTTGCTGACGGTATCCGGGCAAGTCGATCGCACCTTCGAGCACTGCCTGGTCCATCCAGGCACGCCAGATCGGTCGACACAGCTGGTGCACGATCACGCCGTGCTGCAAGGCCTCGCAGCGGCGCCGGAATTCCAGCAAACCCGCTCGGATCGAGGAGTAATTCACCTGAGTGAGATCGCCGGTGAGCATCTCGTAGGTGATGCCCATGGCGGCCGCCACCGCACGGAACTGCTGGCGCATGAATTCGGCGTAAGAACTGCCGACATCGGCAGGCGCCGAGAACTTGATGTCCTCACCCGGCTCCAGGATTTGCAGCGTGCCGGGCTCCATACCGGCCATGGCCACGCCATTGGCATCGGCCGCCGACTCACCCATCAGGTTGTCCTCCGGAGCCATGCGGGTGATGAAGCCGGCAAACATGGCGGCCGTTTTCTTGCGCACCAGTTCGGCGTCGTCGTACTGATCGAGTTCGTTCAACTTGACCAATGCGCGTGTCAACCACGGCTCGCCACGGATCTGGCCGGGACGCAACGGTCTGAACAGGTGGATCACTTCACTGGCTTCCACCCGCACAGTGTCCATGCCACCGCCGCTGGCACTGCTGGACATCGGCGCCAGCAGTCCATCATTGGGGTGCGAGCGATACAGGTGGTAAGCCATCCGGCGACCCAGTCGGTCGAATTCAATGCCAGATCGGACGACATTCCCGCCGGGCAAATCGCGGTTCATGGTATTGGGCAGATGTTCGGCCTCCAGCACCTGGATCTGCAGCGCCACCGGCAGACGATCTTCGGTACGCCGGTAGCGCAGTCGAACAATGGTCTCGCCGCCTTCGAGCATGGCGCGCGTGACCAGCGCCTGCAGACCGTAGAAGTCGGTCAGCCCGGCGGCATCGGCGTGCTCGCACCAGTCCCACCACAAGCTGTGGATCGCCTCGCGCGTGGCCTGGTCTGGCACCATGCTCTGAGGCTTGATGCCGGTGCCGATGGCGTTGGCCACAAAAGCTTCGATGCCAGCCGCTGCCCAGGCGTTACGACGCACCAGGTCACGGCTCTTGGCGCGCAGTTCGTCTTGGGCCAGCGACAGGGCGGCCACTGCACCCGGGTTGCTGGGCATCCAGGCCAGCGCACGGCGGCCACCGCCAGTTCCGTCATAGACAGGGGTGCCGCCGAACATCCGGCGACGGAGATTTTTGAGCCAGGCCATCAGAGTGCCTTGCTGGTGGTGACGCGGATCTGGCGCGATTTAGCGGCACCGGATTCACGAGCCATGGTGGCTTCGACCTCGGCAATCGCCGCCTTCAGATCGGCCACGCTGCGGTACTCGATGCTTTTGCCGTCGTAGCTCACGCGGTGTTCGCCGCAGGCCAGTGCGTCGCGCAAGGCCTGCAGGTGTTCTGGGGTGTAAGTGGTCATCAAGTCATCCAACGGCTGCGCACCACGCGCCGTGCGGGCGCTGGCGTGCTGCCAGAAGTGCTGAGGCCACCGTCGAACTTCTGTTCTTGGGTGGCCTCGGGTGTTGTGATTTGTTGGGCGTTGAGCGGAGGGCCAACGCCGAGTTGTTTTTCCAATTCGATCCAGTGCCGGTCTTCAAACCTGTCCAGACCCGCAGCGGCAGCGGCCGCTCGGGCGTAGACGTAGCAGTCCAAGGCCTCGTTGCGCTCGCGCATCTTTTGCCATTCGCGGTGTGCAAAGCCGTTGCGGTCGCGCCGGGTGATGAGCTGCTCGGCACAGAGCTGCTGCAGGTACTCTGCATCAACCTTGGGCAGGTGCACAAAGCCGGCCGGGTAAATCGGCGTGGTGCCGTCTTCGGCCACCTCGGCGCTCTTCCTCAGGTTGTTGTAGAACTCCAGCTTGGCGATGCCACCCGCCACCGGGAACACTTTGATGCCCCGGCGCAGCTTCTTGCCACTGGCCGTGGCGTCCACCGCCGTCGGGGTGCCAATCAGCGCCGCGCCACCGCCAATACCCTTGATCGGCATGAGCCGCGTGTCGCGCACGCTGCGCACGAACGCATAGGCCTCCTGTGTGGCGTAACCGGTATCGAGCGCAATGCGCGCCAGGCTCAGCTGGCAGCCACTGCTATGGGTCCAGGTTTCGCCCATTAACTTGGCCAGCGATGACCACACCTCGGTGCGGGCCGTATCGCCCATCAGCACCCGGTGCTCGATGAGCCAGGATTCCTTGCCCCGCCCGTAAGCCCAGATCGAGACTTCAATCCGGTCCTTCTGCACGTCGGCCCCAGCAGTCAGCAGCAAGCCACCCGCGGGCACGCTGCCGATGCGGTAATCCTCCCTCCGCTCCAGCAGGCGCTGCCAGTCCGGCGCCTCGCCTTCCTCGACCCAGGTCTCACCGAGCTCGGTGTTCTTGAAGGTCTTGATGGCGGAGGCCGATCGGGTGTCGGACATGGCGGCTGATTCCCAGGCCCGGGCAATGTCTGCCCAACTGCGCCAACCCACCGGGCTGTACAGGGATGACAGATGAAAACCCGCCGTGCGTCCTGCACTCTCTGGCGCACAGGCTTGCCACTGGCCGTGGTCCAGCATCCAGGTCTTGTGGTGCTCGGCGATCGGTTGGTTGCAGGACTCGCAGATGTAGGCCACCGTTTCCGGTTGACCCCGTTCCCAGCGCAGCTGCTCAAACCGAAGCCACTGGCGGTGCTGGCAGTGCGGGCATGGCACGAAGTAACGGCGCTGGTCCGAGGCTTCAAACTCGCGGTCAACGGCACTTGCCCCGGCAATCGTCGGGGTGGAGACGATCAGGATCTTGCGCCGGGCAAAGGTGCGGGTGCGCGCCTCGGCCAGCGAAATCGCGTCACCTTCACCCTCCACATCCAACGGGTAGCCATCGACCTCATCGAGGAACAGGTAGCGCACCGGCATCGAGCGTAGACCCACCGCACTGTTGGCACCGGTCATCACCAGCACACCACCGTGGAATTCCTTGGCGAGGATCGTGTTGCCCGAGTCGCGGCTGCGCGCCGGTGCAATCCGTTCCTGGATGGCAGGGCTTTCTTCGATCAGTGCGTCGATCCGCTGCTTCGACGCCCGCTTGGCCATCTCCACAGTGGGCCATACCGCCATCATCGGGCCCGGTGCGTGGTGAATGACGTAGCCCACCCAGTTCAGTCCCAGTTCGGTGCCGCCGACCTGCGCACCTTTCATGAACACCACTCGCTCGATCGGTGACATGGGCGACAAGCAATCCATGATCTCGCGCAGATAAGGCGTGCGACTGGTGCGCCAGCGCCCGGGCTCGGAGGCCGCCTTGCTGGAGAGCACCCGGTGCTTGTCGGCCCATTCGGATACCGTGAGCAGCGGGTCGGGCGTGAGGCCCTCGCGCCAGGCGCGCTCGATGGCGTCCCAGCCTTCGTAATAGAGATCGTCCATGATCAATCAACCTTGGCCTGCAAGTCGCCCAGGTCCTGCAGTTGCTGGCGCACGGCAGCGTCCAGCGCCACATGCAAGACGTGCGCATCGACGCCCAGCCCTGCGGCCATCTGCGAAGAGATGCGTGCTGGCCAGTTGAGCCAGGCATCGCGCTCAGCACGGGCCAACTTGAACACATGGGCCACGGCCTGTGACCGATCAACCAGTTCGCCCTTCAATCGGGCCAGGCGCACCTTGTTGGTCTGTGCCTTGACGACTTCGTTGACGGTGCGGGCTTGCAGGAGTGACGTGCCGCCACTCGACAGGGCTGGTGTTGGTACTTCTGGCGCTTCCCGTTGCAGGCGCGTAGGCGTTGCTGCGGCAGCCTGAGGAGTCTCGCGGGCAGGTGCGGAAACCTGCGGAGCCAGTTTGTCACTGGCGACATCTACCACCGACCGCCGGGTCGGTGTGGTGTTAGCTGCCCACTGGGCATCGGCCACCACCGGATCGATGGTGCCGTCCGGCAGCGGCGTAATGCGCCCGGTGTCGATGGCCTTCTTGACGGCCACATGCGACACGCCTCTGTGGCGCGCGTAGGCGCGAATGGACAGTCCCATGGTGTTGATCTACTCAGTGCAAGTGGGTGGCCTCCGATGTGCTGGGTTTTGCGGCAAAGGCGAGTGAATCACCCGGGATAAGAAAGAGCTTGGCTTCTGTGGCGCACAGCGCGTCAATCACATCGTCCTCAACGCAACCGGCAATCGAAAGGCCAAGACGATGAAGAAGCAAAACCCCAAGGCCATCCAGGATCTGTTTGAAAAGATCGCACTCGATCACCTTTTCATCCAGACCCTGGAAACCCAAATGAGCGACCGCCTCGACTTTCATGAGGTCAGCGTCTGGGGCGTCAAAAGCGCCCTGCAAGCTGCCTTTGAAGCAGGCCGCATGGCTGCCACGCAATCTCCCACCCACACAAACCGCGCTTGAAAGGATCTACATGACCACCCAACTCACACCCGCACAGCACGCCATCCTGGACCACGCCCATCGGCACACCGAAGGGAAGATCGAATGGTTCCCTGACAACATCAAGGGCGGCGCGCGCCAGAAAGTGATCGACGGCTTGTTCAAACGCGCCCTGATCACCTACGACGGCAAGGACTGGTTCCTGGCCGCAGAGGGCTACGAAGCACTGGGTGTGCCACGCAAGGCGCCCCTGAGCGCCCAAGCCATCGACGCGGTCATCGAGACAGCGACAGCTGTGAAACCGCGCACCCGAGACAACAGCAAGCAGGCTCATGTGATCGCCATGCTCAAGCGTCCAGAGGGTGCAACGATCGAACAAATCTGCGAGGCCACTCAATGGCAAGCCCACACGGTCCGGGGAACGTTTGCCGGCGCCTTCAAAAAGAAACTCGGCCTGGAGATCACCTCGACGAAGGAGACTGGTGGACAGCGGATTTACCGCGTCGCCTGAACAGGAGCCAGGATATGAAAACAATGACCATCACGATCGAGCGAAAACCCCTGACCATCATGTTCGATGGCCAGCAGGTGCAGGTTGAAGAGTTGAGCATCCGACTGCCCTTTGGACGCAAGCCCTCAGACATCAACGACATCGCCGCCACGGGTGATTACGTGGTCTACGTCACCGAAACCAGGACCATGACGCCGGAGGAGTTCGACGGCTTTGCCATGAACCTCTACAAGTCACGCGACTGGCTCAGGGGCAAGGGCGGCTACTTCATGAAGGGCCGGCTGTGCGTGGAAGTCCACGCGCCAGGTCGACCCTTCCTGTATGTGGATCCGAGTGGAAGCGACTTTGGTCGGTACGTTGCACGTCTGGGCTAGTGGCTGCAGAGCCACGCAGTCCGACTTTTTCAATCAACGCCTTGGCTTTGATTGGGAACAGCGCGTCAATGGAGTCATCGCCAACACAGACACGGAGCCGATCATGATCACCACCCACATCCCTGCCACCCAAAACGAAGCCTGGGGCTTTTGGGGCACGATGAATGATCAAGCCGAAGCCGCCTGGCCGATTGCGATGACCGCGATCTCGGACGCCACTTACCAGCCCCTTGAGTCGGTCCGAGCCTTCCTGGACAGCCGCCACGGCCGACACTTTGCCGACGATGTTCTCAACGGCCTGCACGCCGGATCGGACCTGCCTGATGCGATCCACGCCGCCACCCAACGCTGGATGGGCTGGACCATCGGTCGCCTGACCAGCAAGCAGCACGGCATTCCCAAGGGCCTGCCCTACCTGACGGGCTTTGTGATTCACTGCGAGATCGTCGAGGAATCACAGGCGGTTTGACGCACCCGCAGGGCTTCAAAGCCCCGGCGCAGTGCGTAGCTACGTACGATCGATACGACCGTGAAGATCAAGCCGATCAGCATGTTCTCGGTGACGGTCACAACCAGGCCGAACAGCGGGAACACCACCACTTGAGTGATGACCGCCACGCCATAGCCCACCAGGACATTGGCCAGCGACTCAGCCAGGGACATCAGACGCGACTGCTTCATGCGGTCACCTCCGCGTTATCCCCTGCGACATTGACGACACCGGCCAGGTCGTTGAACTTGACCGCGTCGGCTTCCCTATAGGCTTCCTGCCCACTCCAGTCCTGCCAGCGGCGCACGATCACGTCCACGTACTTGGGGTCGAGTTCGATCAGCCAACCAATGCGCCCGGATTTTTCTGCGGCAATCAGAGTGGTGCCAGATCCGCCAAACGGGTCCAGGACGATGTCGCCCGGTCGGCTGGAATTGCGGATCGCGCGCTCAACCAACTCCACCGGTTTCATGGTCGGGTGCAGGTCGTTCTTCTGCGGCTTCTTGATGTTCCACACGTCGCCCTGGTCGCGGTCACCGCACCAGTGGCGGTTCTGTCTCTCGGGCCAGCCATACAAGATGGGCTCGTACTGGCGTTGGTAATCGGCGCGGCCGAGCGTGAATGTGTTCTTGGCCCAGATGATGAAAGTGGACCATTTGCCACCGGCAGCGCGGAACGCGGACTGGAGGGTGTCCAACTCGCTGGACGACATGGCGATATAGGTCGCCCCGGCACAGCGCTCCAGCATCGGCATCAAGGCCGCCAGCAGGAAATCGTAGAAGCCATCACCCAGGTTGTCATTCAGGATCGGGCGGTCCTTGCCGCGCATCTTGTCCTTGGCGCTGTTGGCGTAGTCGACGTTGTACGGCGGGTCAGTGAACACCATGTCGGCCAGGGCATCCGCCATCAGCAACTCGTAACTCTTGGGATCGGTGGCATCGCCGCACACCAAGCGGTGATTACCCAGCTCCCAGACATCGCCAGGACGTGAGATCGGAGTGACAGGCACCTCGGGAACGGCATCGTCATCCGTCTCGCCATCGGCGGTGGTTTCCTCGCCAGCCATGATCTCGGCCAGGGCGTCGGCATCAAAGCCGGTGATGTCCAGGTTGAAGCCATCTTCCTGCAAGGACTGCAGCTCGATGCGCAGCATGGCGTCGTCCCAGCCGGCGTTTTCTGCAATGCGGTTGTCCGCAATGATGAGGGCTCGTCGTTGGGTGGGGGTTAGGTGATCAAGCACGATCACCGGCACAGTCTCCAGCCCCAGCTTTTGTGCAGCGGAGACGCGCCCATGGCCAGCAACAATCACGCCGTCAGAGCCAGCCAGAATCGGATTCGTAAAACCAAACTCGACAATGCTGGCTGCGATTTGCGCAACCTGTTCATCGGAGTGGGTGCGGGCATTTCTGGCATAGGCAATCAGCTTTGCTGTGGGCCAACGCTCGATGTGTGTGGACAACCAGGGTTCAGACATGGGTGGGTTCGCTTTGTCGTTGACGAGCGACCACCTCAAAGGCATCGCCCGTGGCAGCCAAGGTGACTGGCACGCCAGGGAAGTTCTGCTGGAAACGGATCAGGGCTACATCGACGTACTCGGGCGCGATTTCGACCGCACGGCCGATGCGTCCGGTGCGCTGGGCGGCCATCAGCGTGGTGCCGCTGCCGCCAAAGGGCTCAAACACGATCTCGCCTTCATCGGTGTAGGCCTCGATGACCTCGACCGGCAGCGTCACCGGGAACACCGCCGGGTGATCGATGTCCTTGCCGATCTTTCCTTTGTGGCGCATGACGCGGATCACCGAATCCGGGATGCGGTGGTCCTGCGTGGGTTGGCCCGCAGCGGTCCAGCCGTTCACCTGGCCATCCTTGCCACGCATCGCGGTCGATGAGCCGTCGGCGCGCAGGTGGGTTTCCTGGCCGGCAAACTTACAGGGCACCGTCTTGTTGGGCTTTCGTGTCTGGCGGTTGAAATGGAAGATGAATTCGAAGCTGGGCGCTAGGCGTCCTTGCCAGTCGCCCGGCATGCCCGGCCCCTGATCCCAGACGTACCAGGCAAAGCGCCGCCAGCCTTGGCTACGCATCCACTCCAGCCACTGGTCCCAATACGGGATGAACTCGTTGTCGCGGTGGATGAGCCCGAGATTGACCATCACCTGACCGCCGTTCGCCATCGGCACTTGAGCAAACACGCCACGCATCAGGCCATCCCAGTCGGCGATACCGCCGGAGGTGTAGTCGCGCTGGTTACCGTAGGGCGGTGATGTGAAACACAGACTGGCCTGCTCGCCCTGCATCAGGGCGGCGATCACCGTCGGGTCGCTGGCATCGCCGCAGATCAGGCGGTGCGGGCCAAGCTGCCAAACGTCACCGGCGCGCGTGATGGCCTGCTTGGGTGGTTCTGGCACATCGTCGTCTGCTTCGGCATCCGATTCATCATCGGCATTACCCGCTTCAGATTCGCTCAAGTCAGCGAGCATCTTGGCCAGTTCGTCATCGTCGAAGCCGGTCAGCAGCAGGTCGTAGCCTGCCTCCGAGAGTTCCGCCAATTCCAACGCCAGCAGTTCATCATCCCATCCGGCATCCAGCGCAAGGCGGTTGTCGGCGATCACGTAGGCGCGCTTCTGCGCGGTGGACAGGTGGCCGAGTTCAATGACCGGGACTTCGGCCAGCTCCAGCTTGCGCGCGGCAGCCAGACGACCATGGCCAGCAATGATGCCGTTGTCGCCATCGATAAGCAGCGGCGAAGTCCAGCCAAACTCCACGATGCTGGCCGCGATCTTGGCAATCTGGGCCGGCGAATGCGTCCTGGGGTTTCTGGCGTACGGCAGCAGCGCATCGATCGCGCGGTATTGGATCTGAAGGTTTGGCGTCATGGGATGCAAAAACCCGCCGAGCGTTGCCGCCGGGCGGGTTGGAAATTTTGAGGGGGTGGTAACTGTCTTGGGCGGTGGTAACCGCAGGCCGGTAACCTGGCCGGGTGGTAACCTGTTTTTGTGGTCAGACGCTATCGAAATCTCGCGCTGTTGCCCCCCGCATAGCGGAGGCGACCGGAAGGACCCATCGAATCTGTGTCGGATGCGTCAGAGATTTGATGTGATCTGCGACTTGCGCTTCTTTCCTGACCGTAGCCGAAACTCTACCCTCAAATCGGCTCTCATGCTGCACACCCAAAAACCGCCCATGGGTGCGCGTTGCAACTGATTGATGCTCACACACGACCAAAGACATCAGAACACCCTGCGTCGACGCTGGTAAGAGGTTTGATCACGGACATTGCCGTAGGAAATATTGCCAGCATCAACAACTGCACGATCAACCAAAGTTGAGCCTGTACGCCACCAACTCCATAAGCCGGTGCCAGCGCCGGGAGGCCGTGTTGCGGTCACAGGCAAAGCGCCTGCCGATTTGCTGCCACTCGTAGCGGTTGGCGCGCATCCACACCAGATGCCGTTGCTCTACCTCCAGCCACTGCACCCATCGCATGGTCTCGAGCATCCGCTCCACGGCTTGTGGACTGGGTGGCATGGTCCGGTACAGCCGATCGGGGTCGGGATAGCGCTCAGGCACCTGCATGGCCAGTGTCATCCAGGGGTTGAAGTAGCCGCCAGGCCTGACACGGGGCAGCTTGTGTGCGGTATCGGCAGCGTCGGCAAAGCGAGCGGCGACTTCGTCAGCCGTCCAGTCAGTTCGGGTGTCAGCCATGGCGCTTGCCTCCATCGCCGTACAGACGTTCGCCGAGACGACGCACGAACTGCTTTTCGATCCAGTCCAGGCGCTCGTCCTGTTCCGAGACCACCAGGATGTGGTCGTTGCGCCAACCCTCGCGTTTGACGGCGTCCAGGTCCGGCGTGGTGGGCTGCAAATTGCCCAGAGGGCAACGGTAGCGGTATTGGGGCACTTTCATGTCACACCCCCTCCGTGGCCAGTTCACGGGCCAGGTACAGCAAGGCGATGGCGTCAGCCTCGTTGTCGTCGGCCGGAGCGTGGCCACGGGCACGGACGGATGCCACCATCTCACCCTTGCTGGCGTTGCCCTTGCCGGTGGCGTGCTTCTTGATCGTGCCGACCGGGATGCCCTGGTACGGGATCTGGTGGTGCTCGCACCAGGCGGTCAGTTGGCCCATGAAACCGCCATAGGCGTGCGCAGCATCGACACCGACGTGGCGCCGGACTTCTTCAAAAACCACCTGGTCGATGCCGTCATTGCACTGCTTGATGTCGGTGAGCCAACGCTTGAACCTCAGAAAGCGCATGCCGCCGCCTTCGAAGCGTTGGGATTTGAAGGATTGGCTGCCACTGCTGATGCTGCCGTCGCGGCAGGTCAGTGCCCAGCCGGTTGTGGTGCCCAGATCGAGGGCGAGGATGGTCGTTGTGTTCATGTTGTCAGTCCTTTTTTGATCGGGTCTGACGCAGCTGACACGGCTTATCGATACCCTCCGTGAGGCGCGCGCACACGCGCACGCGTAAGAGTTACGACAAACTGCGTCAGCTGCGTCAGACCGCGTGGTTTTCATGGGGGTCAGTTGTCCGCGTAGGGGGTGTAGGCTGGCGTCGGCGGGTGTTTGAGGCCAATACCCTGGAACCCGCGCACGCCCAGCCCGTTGCGCCATTTGTCCAATCCGCGCGTGATGAGCAGATCGGAGAAGCGGCGTTGTGCGCCGACAAACTCACCAGCGGCTTCAGCCCACTGTTTCCAGTCGTTGAACAACTCGGCGGTCAGCGACTTGGCGTTGGCCTCGCGCACGCAGCGTTCATCGAGCCAGCGACCCAGTGCGTCCTCGGCTTCGAAATACTCCTCGGTCGCTTCGACCACACGCTGCGGCGGGGCCAGCCGTCCGTGGCGCTGCCAGTCGAGACAGCCCTGCACGGCCCACGCGAGGATGCCGTCACGTTCGGCCAGGAGCTTCTGTTGCAGGTTCTTGTCGCGGCGCTCGGGCGGCACGGTGACCGTGAAAGGGATCAGGTGCAGCCTGCGTTTCATCGCCTCGTCGATATTGCGAATGGCGGGCTTGTGGTTGCCCGCCACGAACAACTTGAACTGCGGGAAGAACTCGAAGAAGTCCTGGCGCATGAAGCGGGCAGAGATCTTGTCGCCACCGGTGAGGTTCTTGAGCTTGGACTCAGCCCAACGTTTGCCCTGTTCAGTTTCGATGGCCGCCACGAAGCGCGCGCCGCGCAGTCCCGCCATATCGGTCGGGTGCCGGTCGGTGCGCGTCTCCATGAAGGTGTCCATCGGCGCATTGGTCGCGTAATCGCCCAGGATGGTGGCCAGCGTGTTGACGAATACCGACTTGCCGTTCGCGCCTGTGCCGTACAGGAAAAACAGCGCGTGCTCTTGCGTCGACCCGGTCAGCGCGTACCCGACCATACGTTGCAGGTAGGACTGAAGTTCCTTGTCGCCACCCGTGACCTCGTCAATGAACTGCCTCCAGGTCGGGCAGTCGCCGCTGGGCGTGGCTGTGGTGATCTTGGTCATCCGGTCGGCGCGCTCGTGCGGGCGCATCCGGCCTGTCTTGAGATCGACCACACCGCCCGGCGTGTTGAGCAGCCACGGATCAGCATCCCATTCGTCGGTGGTGGCCGCGTGCCTGCGATCAGCACGCGCCAGGCGCTCCACACCGCCGACCGTTCCTGCGCTGGCCAATTTGGCAGCGACCTTGGGGTTGTCGGCGCGCACAGCCGTCTGGCGGCAGACGCTGCGGATCAAGTCCGTGGCCGCCAGCGTGTCCTCGGTGCGCCAGCGTTGCCCGTCCCAGACCAGCCACTTGCCCCAGCCGGACACGTAGCGCCAGTCGCGGTGGTAGCGGCGCGTGAAGGACAGCGCCAGCGCGTCCTCCGTACCCCAGACGGATTCGTCACTGCTGACCACCGGATCAACGTCATCGGCCACGTCGTGCATCTGCAGGCGCGGCCCGTGGGTGAGGAAGGTGGCGACATCGAAGCCCTCGGCGATGGCGTCGGCCACGTCCCAGCCCTCTGCGGCCTCTTCGGGCGGATAGAGGACATGGCAGGACTTGGCCCCCGCCGACAAGATGGCCTGTGCCGCCTGCGTGGCGTACTCCCAGCCCGGCTTGTCGCGGTCGGGCCAGATCAGCACAGCCTTGCCGGACAGCGGCGACCAGTCCGTTTTATCAACCGGAGCGTTCGCGCCGTGCATGGCCGTGGTGGCATTGACGCCCGCGTCGATGAGAGCCTGCGCACATTTCTCGCCCTCGACCAGCACCACCTGCGCGGCGCTGGCCATCCCAGGCTGGTTGTAGAGGGGGCGCGGATCGGGCGGTGCCATCTTGCGACGCTTGGCATCCCATGGCCGGAACTGCTTCTTCTGCCCAGGCGGGTCGTAGCGGTAGACGACGGCGATGAGATGGCCCGCTGCATCGAGGTAGTCCCACTTGGCGGTGGCGGGGCCGAGTTCGTCGACGGGCACGGCCTTTTTGCCGGATCGGCGCACTGGCATCTCGCGAGCGCGACCGAGCAGATCAGCCGCCGCATCCAGCACACGATTGAAGTCGGTGTGGATGTCGAGCGCCGAATGCCCGGCGATCAGCGAAAAGATGTCGCCGCCATCGCCCGTCGCGCGATCGGTCCACAACCCAGCTTTCTCACCGTCCAGCACCACCTCAAGGCTGTCGCCAGGACTGCCCAACACGTCCCCGATCAGGAACTTGCCCCGGCGTCGCTTGCCAGCTGGGAACATCGTGGCCAGCACCGAGGAAAGGCCAGCGATCAGCCCAGCACGCAGCGCCTCACGTTCACTGTCATCAAGGGTGCGTCCAGGCTCGACTGGTTTTGGGGTGTCATTGAAGTCAAGCATCGGTGGCACCCCCGATCACATCGGCGATGCCAGCCAGTTCGTATGGAATGCGAGATTCATGGCGCAACTTGCGCAGCGCCTTCCCCTCAATCTGGCGAACGCGCTCGCGCGTGACCTCCATCTTCTCGGCGACCTCATCGAGCGACGATCCGACAAAGAAGCGCTCGCGGATCACGTCCGCCTCACGCGGGGTTAGCGTATCGAGTGCATCCTGAATGATGCGACTTGCCTGCGCATGGCTGACCAGCTTCAGCGGGTCGGCGGATGCCGTTCCACAGGCCAGGGCTTGCACGCTGCCTGCATCCAGATCGATGCTGGAATGGTTGGTTTCCAGCGGCTGAAGCTGTGCATCCGACCACAGATCGGAGGGCGATGCGTTCAGGAAATCACACAGGTTCCACGCGCATTCCCGCAACAAGCCATCCGGCCGCAACGGCGAACGGGTGAGGTTGATGTAGGGCAACAGCGCCCCGTAGTAGCTGATGCCGACGACGGCTGCGAACGGAGCGCCTGGCCTGTGACCCGCCCGTTCGATGGCACGCAGCAGACGGGCATTGCGCACGGTGACGCGAACACGATAGTCAGTCATGTGCGCCTCCTTGTGTGACTGCCCATGCCCTGAGCTCCGACATCCGGAAGCGAACCATCTGGCCGACTCGGTAGTGCGGAATGCGCTTGGACGCGCGGCACCGAGGTTTGGTGAAGTAGTACGGCGGAAGGTTGAGCAGACGCGCCGCGTGGCGTGCCCCCACCATTGGTTCCGCCGCTGGCGCTTGTGATTGGTTATGGTTCATTGCATCCTCCAGCAGCGGTCTTGCCAGGCACACATCCGGCATTCGAAGTGGGTTGAGTCATGAAAGGCACGTGGCAGCAGTTCGCCGGCTTCGGTCGCCGTGATGACCTTCACCGCCCGATCCGACATGCGCTGAGCCAGGGCCGCATCAAAGGGCACGAGCTCGGTGTAGATCTCCATCGTGTCGGCGTTGAGCGCCGTGAAGATCGCCGGGTGTTCGTGCAGTGCGAGATAGGCTTGGTAAATCGCCACTTGCGCGGCGTAGACGGGCTTGGAGATGGCCAGCCCCTTTTTCTCAAGGTCGCTCCAGGATTTGTTGCCCAGGCACTTGCACTCCCAGAGCGCGGGATAGGCGAAGCCCTCGGGGCCTCCAACGACAACGCCGTCGACGTGGCCTTGCAGGCGACCGTCAGCCACCGAGAAGCCGAATTGCTCGCCGTCTGCCTTGCGTGTGCGCAGGTCGAAACCTGCGTCCCGCAGCCACGCGACCATGCAGTCCT
>Ga0255211_1000506_pt1 | contig 13909 bp, 11 predicted proteins | sample Miss_Yuk_RepB_8d_FD_183036 | JGI IMG/M metagenome (GOLD analysis project Ga0255211, IMG submission 183036) | Freshwater microbial communities from Mississippi River, Louisiana, United States - Miss_Yuk_RepB_8d | ecosystem: Environmental > Aquatic > Freshwater > River | place: USA: Louisiana...
GGATGCAACACCAGCAGAATGAAATGTGTTCAGTGTGAGTTGTGTCGTTGGTTCACCAATACTCTGAGCAGATACCATTCCGACCATTTCGCCAGGCGCAACAATAGACCGCTTATACTGAAGATTAATCACGCTGATGAGAATGGACAAAGCACTCTTATTAAACCGCTTAACAAGGAGAAGTTCTTTTGGTGAGAGATAGTAATAATACATAACCTTGAAAAGCTGTGTGGGTGGAGCATAGTATAATGTCTCAAGTTGACGAAATCCCGCAGATATCATATCCATCGCCTCTAGTGGTGTAATATCCACCATTGAATTCTGGTTGATTTGTTGTTGCGCTTGCACATTGTTGATGATGTGTGTAAACGATACAGGCATTTGAACACTCTTATTATCCAGACGGTTGAATACACGTTCAATAATCAAGTCGCGCATTTCAATCATATAGTCAATCAGTTCACGGATTTTTGCAATTGTCGCAGACTTCTCTTTCTTCATTTTTGCATAAGTTGTCTTTGTAAATGCGGTAACTGCACTTTCTTCGGTTTCATTAGAATTATCAAGAGGCATATGAAAGTGGGCATAAATTTCATCCAGACTCATTGCGACGAGAGGGAGTGACTGATTTTCTACTTTGATAGTGTCAATCCCGTCATCACCATACGAGAACTGAACAATTCGTTGTTTGCCATTACGAACAGTCATATCATATTCCACTTTTAAGTCTTCCATACCTTTGATGAGACGGCGCTGGATATATCCGGTGGTGCTGGTATCGCGGACTTGAAGACCGTTTGCGAGACCAAAATTCAACGTCGTTGGAATTGTCAAATCATACATCTTCGGGTGGAGCGCAGGGTCAACCATTGTCATTTCAACGATTTCGTCCAGGATGACATCGTTCATGGTGCGGGGTTCGCTGTAGGCGTCTCCGATGTTATCACCTACCACAACAGCCACGCCAAGTAATGATGCGATTCTTTTCCCGTTTTCACCGCAAATGAAGAGGGATGATGTGGGCAAATGAATTTCAGTGTGAATATTTAGACGAGAACACAGAAACGCGATGTCTTCGGCAATGCGAACATTACTCAGGTTGAGTTCAAACCCGGTTGATGTCTTAACCAGACGCGATGAAATATACGCACTAAGAAGTCCTCTAATATATTCCTTGCTGGCGATATACGCTTCGTTTGGGATTTGTGTATCAATGGCTTCACCAGCACACTTTCCGCGCATAAATTCCACGTCGTCATCCGCCACCACTGAGTCTCCACCATCACCCCGGCACAGGTAATCACATACATTCTTCGCAACCGGAACAAAGTCGCCCACGCGGATTTCCTCAGTATACTTCTCGCGGAACTGCTTGACCTCTTCATTCCAAACAAGAAGTGACTTGTTCGCAGTCACCGTAACATAACGCCCAGCCTTGGTTTTGATTTTGAATAATTTATCGCCAGGGTCGTGGCGTGTGACTGCTGTGATGGTCTCCCACGATATATTTCCATCATAATCCATCGTCACGATTTTAATGGGATGTGATAAATCCAAGTATTCCATATTCTGTTCAGTCATATACTTAATCTGTGTCTTATGGTTATCCAAGTGTGCATCAATCCACTCACCAATCTTAACATATTTGGGTGTTTCATTTTCAACAACAACGATTGGTGTCTCCCACGTGACGGATTTCACGGCGGTGTCAATCAAACCAATACGACCACCCATCGCGTGGAAGAAGAGTTCCTCCGGCGACAATCCCGAAATAAACGAACTCTCAATGAATCCACGTGCAAGCGGGCCATCATCAAACTTGTTGAAATGCGGTAGTGTCCTGCTGTCAAATCCGTATGAGATGCGCTTACCTTCAATAGCTTGTTGCCCTAGACACGAAATCATCTGCGAAATATTCAAGTCGCTTCCTTTTGATCCAGAAAGAACCAATCCGACAAACCGGTTCGTAGAATTTAAACTGTTGATTCCGATTTTCCCAGCATCATTGGTTGCAGTATTCAAAATATTTGACACCTTCGCCTCAAATTCCGCTTCATTTGACTTTCCGGTCTTATTCTCAAATATTCCCAGATGAACTTGGTCAATTAGACTCTTCACTTCGGTCTTCTTCTTAGTGATGACGTCCACAATTTGCGTATTGGTCGCCTTATTCGCAATCAAGTCGCTGATTCCAACACTATATGCGTGTGATTTCATATATTCGGTGATAATATTTTGGAGACCATCTATAAAATCTGCCGCAGCGATATTTCCGAAGTCATTGCATACACGTTGGATAAGGCCAACCCCGCCACCACCAAGGACACTCTTATCAATTTGACCACGCAACATTCGGCCATTCCGGATTTCTACGACATTATTTGACGTGGCGTAGTCTTCATTGGGGTTCTTCTCACCAAACTGCCGCTTCTTATATTTCAGGGTAAGTGGCGGTAAAATCTGCGACAGAATGTCAAAGTTGCTAAGGTCTTCGCCGCTTTTGAATGCAGTCTCATTAACGCGAGGGTAGGCCGCAAGAAGGTTCATCGCTTCTCTCGGCGTGAAGCGGATATTTTCCCGTGTAAACAAATAGGACCCAATCAGTGAGTCTTGGAATACACCAATAATAGAGTTATTATTTGCCGGACTGATGAGTTGGTAGGGAACTGCGGCCAGGTGGCGCAACTCAATCTCGGACTCATCGTCTTGTGGCATATGAAGGTTCATTTCATCTCCCGATGAATATCCTCAAGGTTTCCCAAGAGGCTGGACTGTATCATAGACGCGCTCTGAATGGCTAGTTCATCATCGCACACCAACACCGGTTCAGTCTCTGAGTGCCTTCCATAGTCTACCACGCGACCTTAGGAAGTAACACTGCTGATTGCCCAATTCTTTACATTATTACCGTTGGGTTCGTCAATTAAACGAGTTCCTCGCAGATGTTTCCATCTGAGAGTGGTAGTAAAGACTCTAAGGGGTTTCCAGCAACAGGGTGTTTCGCCGAAAGTTGTTTTTTAAGTTATATATGAATTCGGTTGCCATATTCTTACTACTTTCTTCTAAAGTTATATGAACTCCACCAAAATCATATATAACTAACTTTAACAACTTTTGACTAGGAGGTAACACGCTTTTCACGCCTCCTGTTTCCGACAGAGATGTTTATCGAAATCCGCATTATAAGGTTTCGTGCAACCCACATTCATACGAAATGTATCGCCTTGATACATCACGCGCGCAATGTGACACATCATACTCATCCTATGAAGTGTGGGTTGACGATTGAAGAGGATAGCGTCGCCGTCCATCATATGACGATGAACGATGTCGCCGTTATTCAGTGTAATATTCGCCCGGTCAGCATAACGAAGGGAAATGGATTCGCCTGTCTTCCGCTCCAGGATTTTCGCACCGGGATACTCATCTGGTCCTGCGCGAACCAACCGAAGCAGGAATTTCTTATTCCGGTCATTGACGACCACCGGTTTCGTGATATTCTTCGCAATTTTTAACGGAACACCGAGTTCACGAATAGAGAGATTGGGGTCAGGTGTAATCACGGAACGCGCCGAAAAATCCACACGTTTCCCCATCAGGTTCCCGCGCACACGCCCGGTCTTCCCGTTCAGACGCTCTTGAATGGATTTCAGGGGACGTCCTGACCTCTGTGCAACTGGAGCGCAACCCGGAATATTATTATTAACCTGTGTGGCAACATAATATTGGAGCATCATATGCCATCCGTCAATTACATTTGCAGGCGCGCCTTCATTGATTTTGTCTTGAAGTGTCGTATTGGCCTTGATAATATTGACGATGATGTGGGTAATATCATCTTCACTTCGCTGGGATCCATCCATCTTCACCGAAGGGCGAACAGCGGGCGGGGGAATCGCAAGAACTTGACAGACCATCCAGTCGGGGCGAGAAAACACCGGACTAAATCCCATAAACTCCACATCTTCGTCACTGATCCTGCGGAAAATTTTAATCACAATTTCAGGTGTGAGTTTCATTGACAGCGATCCATCTTTGTCTGCTTCTGCTGCGCTTCCAGCAATGCTTGCTGCAGTCGTCTCTTCTAAAATTCCCTTCACGTTGTCCCATTCCGCATATATTTTTCCAAGTCCAGCCTTCATCGTAATACGGGTAGGCTGAAGACAACCACAGCCTGTCTCTGTATCTTCTCCACAACGTTTAATCTTGCTAGCAATCCTGAATACATTGCTCCATCTCTCGTCAGCTGATAATGAAAGTAATTGCTTGTTAGCTGATTTGCTAATACGAAGAGCACTACATTTAATACAAACACATCGCAGAATCTTAATAATCGTTCCTAGATATTGATAATAGAATACAGGACGGGCTAATTTGATGTGTCCGAAATAGCCAGGACATTTCATATAATCCAAACCATCAGTAGGGCAAATAACACCTGGGTCAATCGGACCCATTCTCGGGTCAAATAAACCACCAATCACCGGTTTGTTATTCACATATGTTTCACGATTGGTGATTTCGGCAACGGACCCTTTCAATATTTCTTCAGGCGACATAATACTAAATTGGATGCCAATAATTTTAGATACAGGGGTAGTAGTGTTCTTTGCGGTTGCCATTGCGATTGTCGTTGATTTTGAATGTATATGAAACCTTTGTGTTCGGTCTTCTTATATACCTATTATAATATTTAGATTGTTTTCAATTTTGTATAAAAACGAAATTAAATTGATAATTTTATTACCGAATAAAATTGAAATGGTTTTCAGACATTCTATGGATGGCATACGCACAGACGACAACAAACAATGTCTCCATTTATCATCAAGAAGAATAACAAGAAGAACGCCGCCAAAGCCGTTGGAAAAGTTGTGATGTATAAGAAGCATCGCGACGACGATAATGACCATCATCCTTATTCGGATTCAGATGCAGAAAGCACTGAAACGTCGTCTGAATCATCAATATCCACGACGACGTCGTCATCTTCAGCCCGTAATAAGCATAAAAAAACTGCTGCTGCAAATATGGTGGTTGGCAAAATCGCAGAGGCTCTCGCTTCATCTGTTATTGCCGCTGCCATCGCAAATGGAAAGGGAAAGGGAAAGAAAAAAGGACAACAAAGCCAGAGACAAGAAAAAGAAAAAAAAAAGGTGGCGACTAACCGACGAAAGTTGCGTCGCGACGAAGAAGAAGATGACGAGGAAGAATATGACAACGACGAAAGCGAAGAAGACGACCGCGAAGCGGACAGCGAGGCGGAGGAGAGCGAAGACCACGACAGCGAAGCGGACGACGACAGCGAAGCTGATGAAGACTACGATAGTGAAGCGGACGATAGTGAAGAAGATGACAGCGACGACGAAGACTACAACGACGACGAAGACGACGACGAAGACGACAGCGAAGACGACAGCGAAGACGACAGCGAAGACGACGACGAATACTACGACGACAGCGACAGTGATACAAGTAGTGAAGCGGAAATTGCCCGCAACAAAAAGCATCAAAAAGAAATGGAACAGCGCTGCGAAAAGAACAAGAAGAAACTCGCCGATATCAAAGAAACGATTCAATCACTCACTGAGACGATGTCCACAAATCAAACACTCGGAAACAACAAATTTATGAAGAAGCAATTGGAAGAAATGAAACAAAAACAGGCGGATATTGAGCGCCAACTTCGTGTGGATGAAAAAAAACGCGACAAGCTCAACGTAAAAGAATTCAAAACACTTTTGCGAAAGAAGAATTCCACCAACGATCTCCGTTACTTTCGACGTCATATGACTAGCGCCGAACAACAGAAAGTCATCGCCGACTTGAAGCAAATCCACGCGGTAAGTATCATTCAGAAACCCTATCGTCTATCCCTTTTGGAAACAGATATTCCGATTGCATTCAAATCCATCGCGATGAGAAAAATCAGCTCATTACGTCATATGGAGCCAGGGTGCGGTGAGTATTACAAGGTGAAAACGTGGGTTGATACCTTTATGAAAATCCCTTTCGGAAAAACCAAGAATCTCCCGCTTACCATTGAAGACGGTATTCAGCGTTGCAGCGAATTTATGGAGGCGTCCAAAACCACACTTGATACCGCCGTGTATGGGCTCAACGATGCAAAACTTCAAATTATGCAGATGGTCGGACAATGGATTTCCAATCCTGCTGCGATGGGAAGTGCAATCGCAATTAAAGGACCAATGGGCACTGGAAAGACGTCTCTTGTCAAGGAGGGAATCAGCAAAATCCTCGGCCGTGATTTTGCCTTCATTGCCCTGGGTGGTGCGACGGATAGCAGTTTCTTAGAGGGTCATTCCTATACTTACGAAGGTAGCACGTGGGGCAAAATCATAGAAATCATTATCCAATGCGGCTCAATGAATCCGGTCATTTACTTTGATGAATTAGACAAAATCAGTGAGACTGCGAAGGGTGATGAAATTGTCGGTATTCTCACGCATCTTACGGACACAAGTCAAAACTCGCAGTTCCACGACCGATACTTCGCTGAAATTGACTTTGACTTAAGTAAGTGTCTCTTCATCTTCAGCTACAATGACGAGAGTAAGGTGAATCCCATTCTACTTGACAGAATGTATCGCATCAATACGACCGGTTACAGCAAAAAAGACAAAACACAAATTGCACAAAAATATCTCATTCCGAAGATTTGTGCAGAAGTCGGATTTCGGTCTGGAGATATCGTCATTCCTGACGCCGTGATTGAGCACATTGTGGAAAATTACACAGAAGGCGAACAAGGTGTCCGCAATTTGAAACGCTGTTTGGAAGTAGTTCATAGGAAGTTGAATTTGTATCGTCTCATCAAGCCAGATACACCACTGTTTGAGAAAGAAATGTCGTTGAAAGTGACATTCCCATTTTCGGTGTCAAATGAAGTCGTGGATAAGTTGGTGAAGCAGGTAAATGACGACAAGCGTGTGAATTTGAACTTATACTTGTAATGGATTTGGAACATAATAATCAAAAAATATTATCAATACTCATAATAATAAATATTTTTCTTTTCGGTCGCGGTGTAATGTCATCTGCAACACCGATTCACGTGTTCTGTAATAATATAGGATTGGTAGGAACCAACAATATTCATTCGTCCAATTGGAGATATTTGTGATGAAATACTTGCGCATCTGTAAAAAAATACTTACCTGAGCTTACCTTATTTCCTTATCCTTTCTTTTGTCATCGGTCTCAGTAATAGGTCGGTGTAGCGTAGCGTATGTATCTCTTTACGCATCGCATGTCGCTACGACGATACCGGGTGTTCTGAAGCTGCGAATAATCTTTTCGGCCTCGCACATCGTTTCCTGTGTGTAGATTGCCTGAGCGAGGTCTTGGTCGAAGTCGTAGACGTGAACGAGATCGTTCGGATGGATGCTGTTGCCCTTGAAGACGCAAATTCTGAGGTGGTGTTCTGTCAGAGCAGCAGCGTTGGGGTTGAATTTTGATTCTTCTGGGTCAACGGTTATAACTTCGAGGTGATAGTAGCCATCGTCCATCGCATCCTTTTGGGTCTGATGCCACCACGCAGAAGCGCAGTAGAGCAGCACCGAGTAATCGAAGCACTTTGCGATGAACGCGCGGCATTTTTCTGCGTGCTGAATAATTTCGCCGACGTGGTCTTCAGCGCTTCTTTTCATATCGACGATGTGCTGCCTGACGGTTTTGAGGATGGGACTAATTTGCTGAAGTAGATTGCGTGATATTGTGCGGTGATTTTGTTTTGTTGTTTCAATTTGTGCTTTGAGTGCTTTCACGATGGCGCTGTCTTCTGCTTCAAGAAGGACGTCGTTGTCGTGGTCGTGGTCGTGGTCGTGGTCGTCGTGGTCGTGGTCGTCGTCCGTGCTCATCGTGGTCACGAAATCAAATGTGGGTGACGGCACTCGCTCTTTTTGTCTTTCTTGCTGTTTTACGAGCTTGATGATGTCTTGAATTTTGCGAATCCCAGTCTTTTTTTGTTGTTTGTTCGTCACCAGCATCTTGCGAAGGTGTTCAAGTTGTTCGACCGCCTCGCTGTGAATGGCTTCTTTCTGGAGGAAAGTGCTGAATTGTGGTAGTCCGGTGAGTTTGTAGACGAAGCTCTTGTGGTCGTTCAGGCACAACTCCGCGCGGAACTTCCACTCGGTGTTGTTCAGAAAGTTTGGGAGTGTGCTCACCGTAGCGCGGGGTTCTTGAATGTCCTTGAGAAATTCTTCGCGAATGCTTTGTGCGAATCTTGTTTGTTGCTGGATGTATTTATTGAGGTCCTTGGCTCCATTGATCCTGACGTTTTGTGTGGTGGTGGCGGTTCTGATGATAGAAGAGTTCATTTCGTTCGTTTGTTCTGGTCTGTTGCTTGAATATGCTAGTAGATAAACATATGAAAAGTATTTCAATTTTTTTCAGATTGTTCTAAAAATCAACAATCTGAAAGTTATTCATAAAATTAAAAAATTTACACGCCAGAATCAGATGTCCGATTTCCACCACGAGTATTCAAGTAATGAATTTGTTCAGGTGTCATACATACACAACCTGTGCTAGATGAATAAGGAGCTGGACAGCATTCCGGTTTGAATTTATTCTTTGCGAAGATAACCAATTCGCCATTTTTAAGAGGTTCATCTGCGGTATATGCGCTTCCAGTATTATTGATAATACCATAACCGAATTCAGAAGCATATGTATTCGCCTTCGTTACCCACATACCTGCTACATCGCCATTTTGAACTTCATTGATATCAGACCCCATTAAGGCCAGCCCTTCCTTAGCCGGCCCTGTGGTTTTTACGGGAATCTTTTCTGCACGAGGTTCAGGTTCACTACCTAGACCTATCATATTGGTAATTGTATTCAATCCTGTAGTGAAATCCGTTGGCAAACCTGATAACATTCCTTCGGTTTTTGTTTTACTCACAATCTCAGGTATCGGTTGTTGTTTTGAGATTATTTCCGAAATATCCTCTGCGGCTTTGTTTTTTGATGCAGCAGAACCAGGTTGTCCAACATTATTATTGTCAATGCCTTCCTTTACTACTCTTGAGGTATTGCCCATCAAGTAAGAAAATAATGGGTATCTGCAACAACTGCACATTAAATTTGCACCAATAAAGAGTGAAATCAGAACTAACAAAATAAGTTTATAGTTCATTCTGTAAAAATATACTAGATGAGATACAATTATAATAAAACAATAGATAATTATTATCTTTGATTAGATAACGCACATATATCCTAAATACTACGAAAATACGGATTACGGATTACGGATTACGGCGATGGCATACGACTGGTTCGCTGACGCGTAATTTGACGCGATACAATTCCCAAGAGAATGAGCGGAATTGCGATTGTAAGAAATACTGCAATTGCTGTAATGGCCAGAATCCATCCTACAAAAGGAATATACCACAAAGCGATAATAACAATAATCATAATAACCAATATAATAATAACCAATTCATACACGGAACCTATAAGAGAATAAAATGACCATAATACCCCGACAAATGTGAGTAAAAATGTTGCTAATATACCTTTAATTTTCTCAAAGAAATCTACCATTTTAATTAACATCATCTGGACTGGAATGATAATGTTTTGAATACGGTTAAATATGGATAAAAATATGTTCTTAAGAGTGTCGCGAATTCGGTTGAATAACAGACGAAACTTCTCAATTGCATCCAATACATTTTTAAAAATACCTAATACAACATTGAAAATAACATATACCATACTCATTGGTCTGTCAAATACACCTTTTGTGCTGTTCACACCACATTCTATAAAATTTTGTTTGGTGTATTCCATTGGACTAACCCCATCTGGTGCATTAATCCAACCGGCAAACGGCATCACATCAGGTCGGCATCTATATTCAGGCCAATTCTGTTTCACCTCAAGTAATTTATTATTCAATTGAAAGTATGTAATCGCCGACATAAAAATAAATATGACGAGACATACTTTAATAATATCAATACCATATTGACCAGTAAATGTCTTATCTCCGTATAAATAATTCAATCTCTCAAGGATTGGCTGTTTTCTTAATTTTTCTATTTTTTCAATTGATTCGCTACTTCCTTGCTTGGCATATTCTTGTAAGGCATTAAATATAGATTTGCGAAATGTCTCTTTACCTTTATCTAATGCTTTATCACCGATTTTTTTAGATATAATGCCTAAATCAATTAGGTAGTCTTTTGCTGTGGATATTATAAAGGATAGTATACCATCCATAACAACTTTACCATATATTCAGATATATTTTACTTATATTTGAATATTACTTTGCTCGGCGTCGCTTCGCGATGCTTTTCTTTACGATAGAAACGATAAGTTTCGGTTCATTTGCCCAGGCAGTCCGTGTCCAAACATAACCATATATATAAGAATAAATGCTGCAATAACAATAGATCTGTCTTCCGCAACTAGTGCTGATTGGTTGAGAACATATCGCATCATTAAATAAATGGCGACACCAATCATTGCGGAATGCGCTAACATAACAAGACCACGTTCATAAGCCATTTTCTTATATCGTTGGTTATACTATTACACTAGATAATATTGTCATCTCTCGTCGTATGCTGGTTATTCTATTTTCATTTTCATTTTCATTTATCGTCCTAGCGATCTCACCATCTGTCCAAATATACCTCCCCATAAACTCTTCATCACCATAAGCGCGCCAGACATAACAAACATAAGTGTCGCAAATATACCAGCAAGTTTATTGACTAAATCTCTCATCGCGATAATAATACGTTGAAATCCAATGATGATATTATTGAAAATGCCGAAGATGTTTTTCATAATTCCCATAATTTTATCACGCAGACCGCCGATAAACCCACGAATATTCTCGGTGTCTTTGACAATTTTGGTCGCAACTGATCCTACCAATGAAATCACGTGATTCAGTGGCATCATCAAGTAATCCATATAACTGCTTTGCGTAGTCTGGATACACTGCATAAAATTATCACCTACATCGTGTCCGAATAGTTTTGCAAATGGCATAACTGCGGGACTACATCTATACAGTGGCCAATTATCTTGCACCTTTTTCATTCCAATTGCTAAAATATTGGATAAATAGAGACCGATAAATATAACAATAATAAGAATAGTAAATGCGATGTCTGTTGATTTCATATTGTTTGTTGACGACAACGACTACGAATTGCGTCTTCCGTTATATTACCCTCATATAATATCTAATACTCCGATATCGCAGGCGGTGGGGGTTCATTACGAAAACACCTTACGCAATACCTTCTTAATATTATATGCGATGACACTTGTGAGTGATTGGTCGTGACGAGGTTTACGAGCATCACGTGTGACACGACGGTGATGATGATGGCGATGAGTCGTCGTGGGTGTGCGACTAAATCGCACTTTTTTGCGCCCTCCTTTTTGTGTAGCATATGCGTCATTAATACTATTAGATTGTGCTTGATTATGAATCGCGGTAAAATTTGCGTTTTGTGCTCCGGCGCATTGGGGGCCTGAACTGCATGATGCCCCCACTTGTGGAATGATAATTTGCCCCCCTTCTTGGGTCGTTGTGCTGCTGCCTCCGGTCTGCTGCTGCTGCTGTTTCGGGACATACCTGCGGCCTTTATATGTGCGAATCAATGATTTATGCGAACGAACGCGGCGGCTACGGCCACCACCGGATAGTGTATTGACTGCATTTAACTGTCCTTGTTGTTCTTTCACGTTGTTCATTGTGGCCTGTGGCGTGGCAATATTTGCGGATACTTGGATAGGTGCTGCAGTATAACTAGGTGCTTGCGGTGCTTCTTGTATATTGAGAACCATTGCGTGTGTGTGTGCGTGTGCGTGTGCGTATGGATGCGCCTGCGTATATATAATAATTATAAAATAAACATTACACTAACTATATTATTTCGCGTTTGAATACGATGTAAATACTATGCGGGTAGTATATACATACATAGAGACTACGACACACCACGACAATGGATCCAGAACAGCGTATTCACCTTCAAAAACTCATTGAGGCCAATGGAACAGAAGACCATACTGAAGTCATTCGTCGTGTGAAACACAGTTCACAGATTCATCAAGATGTCATCACGTTGTTAAAATTAAAGCGAGAATACGGGCGTTTAGCCAAATCCAACCCGAAGCAATTTGACGCGATGTGTGTATCACGATGCGTATTTCTTTTCACCTATTACACCGATTTATACAATCGCTTGAAATCCGATGAGATTGACCTAAACCTCCTTATGCAAATGATTCGCATCCTCCGAGAGATTGAGGATGGGAAGCTAGACCAACACGAAGGGTCTTTTAAGGTTGGTAAAATCCTGAAGAGTATTTACGTGGATAGTGCGCTGAAGCGGGCAGAGAATTTAGACGCAGAGCAGGCGGCGAAGGAAAAACGGGCGGCGACGAAGGCGGCAAAAACGTCGCGTCCGGCGATTCCTGAGAAGAAGCTCACGTGGGCAGAGTTCAAGGCCGCGCAGGCCGCAATGGACGCATCTACACAACACCCCTCACCGGATTCATAAAGAAAATATACCCGTTCAAGTAGGTAGCAAAGGATACCCACGCTAAATAGGGAACGAGTAAATACGCCGCGAGGTGGGATACTGGATAAAACGCGCGGATATTTAGCGCAATAAACGCGATCATTGCTAAAATCACGACAAAACTCAGGTCGGGGCGTTGGAGTGTGAAGAATAGCGGGGACCACGAGAGATTCAGCACCCACGCGGCGCAATAATAGAAGAACCCGGGAGAACGCACGGCGGCGCGGATAGTGGTTGACGGTGCGGAGAGAAAGACCACGCCTGACGCAATGATGAGTATATACAAAATTGTCCACGCGATGGGAAATACCCAACTGGGTGGAGTGAGGGGGGATTGGTTCAAGGATTTATACCATCGGGAGTTCGTTGCAGAGACATCCATTTTTATGTATTGGATACATTATAATTTGAAATTGTGATTCATTAAACCTGATATGCTTTAATTTAGAGTGAAATAACTATTACACCTTTTCTCATTTAAAACGCCCATTTTATATGAGAATAACTTATAAATAGTTATTCTTTATTTTTCGTGTATTGTTTTTATTGGATACATAGTGAAAATTTACAAAATAAATTATCTGTGAATATATTATAAATATAAATACCCGAAGATATGTCGTATACTATACTTAAAGGAACTTTAGAGGATGGTGGATCTAGTAGTGATAGATCAGCAAACTTAAAAAGATTCATTAATGATGTCAATACGAATATACAAAATGGATATACTCCTTTAGGGAGTCCCGGAATTGATAGATCAGGATATACAGTAAACGTGTATCAAGCATTTATCAAGTCGTCACCAGCATCAGCATCAGCACCAGCATCAGCATCAGCATCAGCACCAGCATCAGCACCAGCACCAGCATCAGCAGAAACCGATAGTAATAATGCATCAGGTTCGCCTGCATCATTAACACCAAACATCCAAAAAGTAGATGCATATGATGATAAGTCGCTTACGGTTGGTAGAAAAAAGTATAAATTAAACCTAGCTAAAAATGTATATGATAGTCAACATCATGTTCTCGGGGACTTTTATCTTGCACGTTTTCGGAATAATTGGTTGTTTAAGAAAGATGACCCTCAATTTTATGTTAATATAAATGACTTTGAAGAAATCCATGATGGTGGTTCAAAATCTACATCACGAAAGTCATACAAAAAATATACGAAGAAGTCATCGTCACGTAGACATAAGAATAGAAAATAATGACTATAAAGTTATAAAATGACACAAGAGTTCTTCTGGCCAAAATATTCAGAATTTATATAAGTCTTGTTGAAAAGGAAATAATTAAGTATAAAAATGAAATTTTTGA
>Ga0255211_1000508_pt1 | contig 13887 bp, 11 predicted proteins | sample Miss_Yuk_RepB_8d_FD_183036 | JGI IMG/M metagenome (GOLD analysis project Ga0255211, IMG submission 183036) | Freshwater microbial communities from Mississippi River, Louisiana, United States - Miss_Yuk_RepB_8d | ecosystem: Environmental > Aquatic > Freshwater > River | place: USA: Louisiana...
AAGGAACGATAGAAGGAACGATAGAATGAGAAGGAGAAGGGTTATCGACAGTTGGCAATTCACTCGGAAAAGTATTTAAAAATACTTGTGGAGCAGGGGGTGGCGTAGAAGCTACTTGCACCGGCGTTATTGATGTAGGGATAAATTTTTTTTGCGTTTGTTTTTTTTTTTTAAGAGGTTGATTTGACGCAAGGGACTTTAAATACTCGAGTGATTGAACAAATGATTCGTTTGGTTTAGTTTGGTCTGTTGAAGTTACTGTTGTTGTTGTGTTTTTTTCAACTGGTGTATTTTTTTCTGGTTCAGAAGTATGATTGTTATTATTTTTATTAAGTTGTTGGTGTTTTTTTATTCGCGCCAACAACTTTCGTTTCAGTGTATTAGGTTGAATAAACTGATTTTGTTTTAGTATTGGTTTTACTTTCACAGTTGCAGCGGATGTATTATTTTTATTTCTAGCATTTTTATTTTTCAATCCTTGTAAATTTGCTTTATCAATTGTAATTGTTCTCTTTGTCGATGACATTTATTTACTATAATTATATTATGAAACATGTAAAAAACGAATAAAAAACGCAAAATTTATATATTTTACGTTTTTATGTTTTTATGTTTTTTGCGTTTTATGTTTTATGTTTTTATGTTTTTATGTTTTTATGTTTTTATTTTCCAACCAAGCTATGAATGAATGTCACCACTTGAAGTATTTTGTTATCACGATTTTCTTCATTGGCCAAACTGTCGCTGTCCGCATCCACCACTAGTTTAGGTCGCTGGTCATTGAGAATCCAATCTTCATGGTACCGTACACAATCTGCAATGTATTCCCGCGTTATAGTTTCCCCTTCTCGTGACCGTTTTTGGATTCGTTGCATGCACGTATCAACTGATGCTTGTATATAAATAATTGCGTGACACTGAACTTCCTTGTAAAACTCATTGAACCACATGTTGTACACGGTATGTTCTAAGTCGGTAATAATTCCTTGTGCGTGTAACATTTTTTCAAACACGTTTCTATCCGTTTCAAGAGACCGTTCGGTGATAATGATGTCATAATCCAAATTGCGAACGGCTTCCTTTAGAATGGACAGTCGTGAAATGTATGCCATCATTTGAAACGTGAACGCGTGTTCGGATGGATTTTTGTAAAAGTTAGAAAGCAAGGTTTCTCCATTCTTATCCATTACCATGTTCCATACCGTATCGACCGGTTCTTGAATGAAATGAACATTGGCCATATCTTTGAAGGTATCTTTTAACTGTGAAACCAGGGTGCTTTTTCCAGACCCGATATTGCCGTCAATCGATATAATAATAGGCGGCGTTGTAGAGGAACGTTGTCGTAGTTTCTTTTTTGGAACAGACTGATGTTTCGTGTCAATGTTGATACGAATATCCGGTTCCGAATTTATTTCACGAAGTTTATTAAAAACGGATGAAAGCATGGGTTCTATTTGAATACGACTCATCATAAGAATTACTCTTCAATTTGTTTATAATTATATTATAATATATATAATATATATTTATCCTTTTTATAACATCATAAAATGAATCAATGAATATGATTTAAACTATTCAGTGTATTTATTTTATACATCAATACCATTAAATGGCATCTAAAAATAGGATTATAAACTTGTTCGATACACAACTAGACTCCGCTGTAACGCGTTTCAAATACGATGAAACATTCATACGCGTTTTAAAAATGCACGACAACGAAATCATTGTCAGTTTCCCAGTAAAGATGGACGACGGGACAACAAAAATATTCAAGGGGTACCGAATACAGCACAATAATCTTTTGGGGCCTTACAAGGGTGGTCTGCGTTTTGACGACACAGTTTACCTCGATGAGTTCAAGGCGCTCTCCTTCTGGATGACAATCAAGTGTGCTATTCACAACTTACCGTTTGGCGGTGCAAAAGGCGGCATCAAATTTAATCCGTTGCAGTACTCTGAAGAAGAACAAAAACAAATTGTTCAAACATACTGCAGTCGAATTTTTAAGTACATCGGTCCAAACACCGACATTCCAGCCCCGGACATGGGCAGTACCAGCCGGCACATGGATTGGATGACGTCAAAGTACCAAAAAAAGAGTAATGATAATTTGATTTACAGCGTGTTTACTGGAAAGTCGGTGTCGTTTCGCGGCAGCGAGGGACGTGACCGCGCAACTGGATTAGGCGTGTCGTACATGATTGAACTGTGGTTCGAACACATTATCAAACAGCCTCTTAAAGGAAAAAGGTTCATCATTCAAGGTTTTGGAAACGTGGGGTCGTGGACGGCACGGTGTTTGACAAAGGCGGGTGCAGTATGCGTGGGACTGGGCGACTACACAGGGTACTATGAAATTGATGTTGATGTTGATGTTGAAGATACTAATACTAATGGGGATACACCTTTTCATGCAATACTGAATCGGAATGCAAAAACGCTGGAAGGGTTGAATAGTATCCGCGGAGTTCGCGCAGTTTCAATATCTGATTTCTGGAAACTGAAAGCCGACATTGTGATTCCCGCTGCCATGGAATTACAAGTCAACCAAACTGTCGCGGAAACATTTCATCCCGACTGTAAGCTGGTTGCAGAAGGCGCAAATGGACCCTTGGACACGGATGCCGACAGGTTTCTCACGGAAAGAAACATACCAGTTATTCCAGACGTGCTGTGCAACAGCGGAGGCGTCATTGTCAGTTACTTTGAATGGCTTCAAAATCGAACAAACGAGTACTGGTCGTTGCAACAAGTGGAAATGAAATTGAAAGAACTGCTTCGTACAACGTTCTTTAAATTCAAGTATATGTATGATGACACAAACACAACAAACGCATCTCAGCACTTGCCAAATCGTGACATTGTGTATAAAATGGCTCTCGACAATTTATGGAATTCGTACGAAATTAAAAAATAATATAATAATAACAACACACCCGTTTACTTCATTATTTACTTTTACTTTTAGTATTTTTTCACATAAGGTTTAGATGGCGTCTTTTGCAAAGTCTAGACCGCCTGCTTCCGCATCCAGTTCTATATTTAACGTGTTTTCTCCTTCTGCTTCGACCGTTTCTACCCCATCTTCTGCTTCTACCGCATCATCTGCGTCTTCTTCCCCGGCTTCTAGTGTTGCATCCTGGTTTTCAGAGTCAAAAGCGGAACTCAACAATGCTTCCGATGCTTCCAATGCTTCCGATGCTTCCGATACGTCAACGTCGTTTGCCGGATACATTGTGCGGTTCATATTGATTGTATTGCTTTTAGGCTTTGCGGGGTTCAACGTGTTTAAAGAGATGGGTCTAATTACGGACGACATTCTTGAATTTATTCGACCCGTTACTGATTTTGGTTCCAGTATTTTAGCAACTGTCAGCAAACAGTTCGTGTCAACCACATCGGAAGGTACCCGCACCGGAATTGATATTGTTTCAGGTGCTGCAAAGTCAGGGGTTAATGTAATTGAAGACCAAGTCACCGGAAAAGGCATTTCAGCGCCGGTGTCAGAGTCGGATGACCCAAGCGTGGTTCCTTCAAGTGGCGGAGGTACCGCAAAACAAGAAGCCGCGCGAGCCCGGGCGCTTACCATGAAAACGGGGTCTCAACCCATCGACTTACAGCCGGTTCCACAACCCGATGATTCGCTAAGCGTTACTCAAAAAGGAAAAACCAGCGGTAAGTCTGGATACTGCTTTGTTGGAGAAGACCGTGGAAATCGTAGCTGTATTTACGTGAATGAAAGTGACACTTGCATGTCTGGAAACATTTTCCCGTCGAAAGACAAGTGCATTAACCCGTCACTTCGTGTGTAAATCACTTTCTTCGTCGACCGCTTTTTTTTGTTGATTTTTTTTTCATGGTCCAACAACCGCCTTTTAAGCGGCGATGACGAGTAGTATTAGTAGTAGTAATAGGCACAATTTCCGATTGGAGTGACTCTTCAAACCATTTCAAAAAATTTTTAGCATTTCTTTCTTCACCATTAAATTCACTCATGTTTCCATCAGATATGTACATCATGGTCGGAGTTCCTTCGATGTTATGAAACACGTTTTTCAAGTATTTTATACCATTATCGTCAACATTGGCAATAACGGTACGTTCACTAGCAGCATTGTCTTTGCATTTATACTTTTGTTTGAACATTTTACAAGCGCGTTTCCACTCCGGTTTCATCTTGTCGCATGGAGGGCATCCGTCCCTGTAGTAAAGCGTAATAATGTGATGGTTTTTACGCGCGTGCACATCTTCTAGATTTTTAGAAGATGCCTCATCGGTCACATTTAACATTTTTACGTGCATGGAAGATGCTGATGTAAGTGATGGGCGTGAGTGTGAAGTATTCAAAAACATGATTCTGGGTCTTTTATACAATAGCAAACAAAATAAAAAAAAATAAAATGTATAATTTGATAATTTGATTGTTGATGTCTTCGTCTTCACTTTTCAAGATGCAATGGAACCCAACGTTTAAACTTGTAATTGTAGGAACAAACCATGGCCCGTTCTCTCGAGCATGTAATGTATCCAGACAGGTGCAACTCCTGTGAATTTTGAAACGCGTCTTCGTCATCGCTTTCTTCGGCGGTATCCAATGACGCGTTTTCTTTGACATTTCTAAAAATTGAATTCAACATCACGCTTGTTTTATAATCGCCAACATGTGCCGGTTCGGGTTCGACCTCATTCGTTAGTGGACAACGCAGTGTGTACATATCAACACGCGGTTCTGCCTGGACCATGAACATTTTTGTTACCGATTGTGTGTAATTTTGAGTTTGATATGATAGTTGTTTGCTTGGGATTTGACTTTTTGCTTGGATTTGGCTTGGGTTCTGACTCTGACTCTGACTCTGAGTCTGACTTTGACAATTTTGATAGTACTTGTTATCCGTTTGGTTTCGAAACCGGCCTTGAATGGCGTATACAGAGTACGGTATAATACTGGGTGTATTGGATGCTTTCAATGCTTCCGCATAGGTTCCATACTTGACTGCGACTCCAAATAGCACTTGCGTTCCGGGTTCCGGTGCTGAAGCCTTTTGTTTTTGGTCGGCGGCGATATTCGTCGTTTTTTGGTCGGCGGAAGCCTTGGAAAATAGTTTGTACAAAAGCGCGTCCTTTTCAACGACGCTTAGATTATCTACTGAAGCATTCTCATAAACATGTATGTTTTCAACGGCAAACACTTGTTGTTGTTGTTGTGACGAAACGAACAACGTTCCATATAGCACAGTCCCCTTGCCTTCAAAGTCGCTGGTATGAAACACCTGCAATGGATGTAGTGACCGAATGGATATGAATTTGATTTTGGTGTGGTCGCGTGGGTCCAAGTCAAAGAATAGTACTTCAGGAGAGTTCTTGTACATGGTAAGCCACACGATACATTTCTTTCCCCTCGGAATAATGTAAAACACGTCAGCTGAAACTTTCTTATACGTATTTATCTCATAAGAAATTTTCATGCTCTGCAGAGAAAGCTTATTTTGAAGCATCGCAATATCCCGTTTGTCAACCGAAATGAATGTTTGATTTGGTGGAGGAATAGCGGTATGGCCCGTTATAAACAATGACGATGACATCGATGATATGTTTGTTGTCTGTCTCTCCTATAGGTTTATAATTTTATATCAATTTTCATAATATAATTTATACATCTTGTACAATAGTTTCAAAAAATCGTCATGCTTTCTAGTTTCGATTTAATTTTTTCAAAAACTGTTTCAGTTCATCTTTCATTGCATTTTGTTGTTGGTGGGAATTGAATGATGCAGGTAAGTATTGGTCATCCGGCAGTGGCGGAAGCGCTGAAATACTTGTAGTTGTAGTTGTACTTGCGGCGGAAGGAGTGGCACGGTTTCGTAAATCAATCCCTTTAAACAGTTCTTCATACTGTTGCTGAGGTCGATTCACTAAATCTTTCACTTTCGGAACAGTCAACGTTGTTTTAAAAAAAACATACAAGTAATGAACTACCGCAATGAAACACAAGGACATTATTGTAACTTGAACTACCCATCCAATCATGACTATATTTGATTATTTGATGGTTATAATTGTTTATTTTATTTTTACTTGTTTAGATTAAAGTATTTAAATAAAAACGCCAATAAACGAATTTAACAACAACAACAACCACAACAACCACAACAAGTGAAATTAGTCGTATTTAATTCGCGTACCCGTTGCCGCGTAAACCAGCGTACCCACCCGAATCGGCGCACGATTTGCGGCTCCAGGTTCATACACCGTATTTGTCGTGGCATCCAGTAAATAGTCTTTCATTATCACACTACCGTCGGGTTTCGTAACTTCGTATTTAAACGGATTCACCTGAATTCCCTTTTGTTTGACTTGGTTTCGTTGTGCATCGGCATCCGCTTGTTCCTGAGTAATGTCTGGCACAAACGCGACATCGTCCTTTCCAGAAATGCTCTTGTATTCAAAGCACTGCACGTCAAGTCCGCCTTTGGACTTGTGCGTGTTGCAGTCAACGGCCGATGCTTTCACAACGGTAAGCAGCTGCTGGTTAATGAGCTGTTTTTTATTCGAAGTGTCCAACAATTTTTGGTCGGTGCTAATCCCCGCATCCAGAACTTTGATGTGGTCAATCGGCTTGTCTTGTTTACCAGGATTGAGCTGCTCTTCTGTAAACGTCATAACATATATGAAGACGTTAACGGTGCGCAGCTTTTCCGGCAACTCATAGTGGCTGCAAATGCGGTTGGCTCGGCCAATGATTTGCTCGGTTCGCACCGGATGCCAGTAGGGTTCCATAATGTGCACATATCGCACGTTTCGCAAATTGATGCCTTCCGCACCCGATGCCGTAATCATCAGCAGCTTAATAACGTCGCCATAAATGTTTTTACGGCTGCGGTCGCTGCCATATTTTGACGCGAGGTCACTTTTTAACGGGTTCGGCAAATTGTTCCACGAGCTGTTGAAAACATTACGAATAATTTCTTTTTCTTCCTTGCCTTCCGTTCCCGTGTACAGCGCGTACATGGGTTTGCCTTCATCTTCCGGATTTTGATAGTATTGAGACCACGTTCCGTCATGCTGGTTTTTTCGAATTTTGAACTCGGCGTAACCGTTTGCATCCATGACCAATTTGAAAATGCCAATGCCTTCCAGTGTTCTGAACTGGCTGTAAAGCAAATGTAGTCCGACATGCTCGGTATTCGTAATCTCTCGATATATTTGGGCAAACTTCGGACTATACATACTTGAAAGCGCTTCTATTGACAAGTACGTGTCTGCGTTGTCGGCCAATTTTTCAAGCGTGCTTTTTATTCTATCACCGTACGTGCGTAGGTCGCTTGTACTCAGAGGCGACGACGATGCGTTTCGCAGTCGTCCTTTTCCCCCCTCTTCCGCAACTACTGCTTCATCATCGTCGTCATTTTCTACATCCCCTTCAAATTCACGTTCGGTAATCAGTTGTCGTTTATCCTTATTTTTTTTAGCGGGGGCGTCTTTGTCTTTGTCTTTATCTTTATCTTTATCTGTATCCTTTGCAACATCTGATATTTGCAGGGGTCGCGGAAGTTCAATCGGAAATGCGAAATTGCAACACGCCCGAGAAAAAATGCGGTATGTGGACGACGTTTCACCGTACAGGTCACTTGCTCCCACAGCTTTACGCCGTTTTGAATTCGACTCTGTTTTACGCTCATTCTCTCGAATTTCTTTGTACAGACTGAACTGGTGGTTTGTCATTTCAATTTCGACGGTAATAAAGTCGGTTGCGGGGTTGTACTTTGGCAGCAATTTTTCTTGCGCGCTTCGAAAATACGATGTCAATCCAATAATGCGTCGAGAGAATAAGTCCGGGTTCAAAATGCCGCTTCCGTCTGGTTTGATAAACATGGCATTGAACGTATCCAACATGTCAGGCAACGCTTTGTACTGCGTTTTTGCAGGAGGCCCTGAAACACGGATGCGGTACCGTTCTAGGAATTTAGTGACGTTACTGCAAAACGTGTCGTCGTCCATGTCACCTCCAACGCCTTTGAAGCTCACACTGTATGCTGCAGTGCCGGTTCCAGATACAAATCCAAACGGATTGCGTGTCAATGTGAGGATGGGTTTCGGCGTTTGTTTAAAGTCCAAATAATCATGCACATTGACGCCATCGTCCGGACCCGCCTTACTAAACATGGTTTTCAGGGTGTTGAGCATGTTTGAACCGGCACCGGCACCGGCGCCACTGAACTCGGACAAGTCTAGCGTAAAATTAAATGTGGTGATGTAGCCACGCAGAATGTTGAACATGATGCCCAGCTCGTTCGGATAGTTAATAATGGGCGTACCCGTCAACAGCACCACCTTGGAATTGTTTGCCGAGAGAAATGCGCGGTAGATACTCATGGATAAACTCTTGGGTGACTTGATTTTATTCACAATACGGCTGACCAAGTTGTGGGCTTCGTCCACAATAATTACCGCATCGTCAAAATAATTACCGGTGGGACTTTGTCGCATGAGTTCGTTCCAAGCTTCGCGTCGAATTCCATTGTAATTGATGAATCGATACTTGTTACGTATCATGCGGTCAATCTGGGAATCGATTTCCATTTTTTTAAGTTCATCTAGCTGGTGGTAGTTTCCTGGTTTGCCGTGTTCAGCAAACCAAACCCCGCTATTGATTTTGACAATGTTTTCTTCGGGAGCGACCTTTGCAGGAAACCCGAGCGCTTGAAGCAGCGCGCGTTCATGTTCCTGCACGGTTCGTCCCTTGGGTGCCTTGTCCAGTGGAAAAAACACCCAGTGCTGGTCTTGCTTGAACATGGCGTCGCCGCATTTTTTGATTTCTTCAATGTAATTTTTTTGGAGCGATGCCGGCGTCATGACGACCACTTTTTTGTGAGATGACAGCCCTTCTGCAATAATGATGGATGAGCACGTTTTACCACTTCCCAACCCATGAAACAGGAGTAAGCCGCGATAAGGGCTATAAGCGTTCATGTACTCGCGCACAATGCGCTGATGGTACAGCGCTGAAAACGGTTTTTTGTCGAGTGCCGATAAGTCGGAGCAATTGAATTCGTCTTCTTCCAACGCAGCTTCCAAATCGGTTGTACGGGTTGTGTTTTTTTTAGCAAGACGCTGGAATGTTTCGGTAATGAATGCAGTAAAGTACTTGCGATTATTCATATAATAGTTTGACGCGGTCAACTTGAGCGGTGCTGACCGCATTTCATTGAGCCTTTTAACCACTGCAGATACAGATGCGTCCACATCGGCGGAAACAGCCGCAGCCGGAACGCGACGAACACGAACACCCTGTTTTTTTCTTTTTTCCTTTTCGACTCCAAGTTCTTTATCATTTTCTTCTTCGGGGTCTGTTTCATTTTCATTTCTTTTTTCAGTTCCTTTATCATTTTCTTTCTCTTTTCCTTTTGGAGGGCGTCCTCTCTTTTTTATTTGCGCCACTGGAGGTTGCGTTACATCGAACTCGTCCGAGTTTACAAGCTCAATAACAAATCCCAGTTTTCGAATAGGAAATGTTTCTAAAATAGCAGTAGCAGTAGCATTTGATGCGGTAGCAACCTTCATGGAAGGCTTCAGTGTACAAAATGCTCCGTCCAAGTCGGGTTTTCCCACTTGAATTTTTGCTTCGCGCTGAATTGCGGAAATGAATTCATCAATGTCAATCTCATTTTCACCGGTCTTGTCCACGATGAATCCTGAACTAGAGTTTGGCTTAACTTTTGACTTGGAAGTTTTTTTTAAACGAACTTCGACTTCAGATTCTGACGCAGAAGACGAAGACGAAGACGACGACGACGACGCAGACGAAGACGAAGACGAAGACGAATCTCCAATCCCAAGCCGAACTGTAAATGCTTTTTTACGCGACGGTAATGGTTTTTCAGCCGCCTGAGCCGAAGAATAAAAAAAAGAGGGGTCCTGAGAAGCCGAAGGACGATTTGCAAACTGTGCTAAAAATGCGTCCATTTTTTATATTTAACTGTATTGTATATTGTATTACTTTATCTTTTCTTATCTTTATTCTTTTATATTAACGAATTATTTTATAAGTTTAAGTGCCAGCTCGCACGCTTGTTGTTCCGCTTTTTTCTTAATGCGGTGCGAGCACGTTGTGAAATGCACCAAAAGTTTACCACCGCGTGTTCCAGCGAACTGATGTACGCCTTCAAATGTGCCCCCAATTTCAGGTCCCGTAAATGAGACCGCCTCTGACGGTTTGGTTTGGTAAATTTCTTGTCCGATGCATAGGAACAGGCCCATCGTGTATCCGGCTTCAAGGTCGCGACCCAATTCAACGTAATCCGGCGTAGTTTTGAACTCCTTTTGGATTTTAACTTGAAGAATGTTCTTAAAGTTATCGTCGTTGCTGACGAGCCGAATCCAGTCAATGTGGCGTTCAAAGACGGTTTCAACAAAGATTTGCGCGATTTGAAACCCAGGACCCGTAACAAACAGCTGCTTGAACCAACCGTCTTCATCATTCAGCTTTACCTTGTTGTAGTCCAAGAAAAGGGCTCCGAGAAACGCCTCGAACAAGCATCCCAGCTTTTTCAAATTGGTCCGTGTTTTTTTCTCTTCGGAGTGCTTGGAAATGATGAACCACCGGTGCAGTCCCATTTCTAGCGCGAGTTTACCAATGCTTTCGTTCTTCACAATGGCGATTTTTTTCTCGGTCATGAACCCTTCATTTTCTTTCGGGAAACGGCGGTACAAGTAAAACTTGGTAATAGCTTCCAACACGCCGTCGCCCACGAATTCCAGGCGCTCGTTGGATTTCTGTTTCAGAGGCATACAGTCGGGTGGGCATTCTGCCAGTGTGATATTTTTCGCAGCGTTTTCCAGGTGCGGGCGGCGCGTGTACGACCGGTGCACAAATGCGCGCTTGTAAAGCATCATGTTATCCACTTGTAGTAGCGCGGTTGGAACGCCGTACCGTTGTAAAATGGCAATAATTTCATGCGACTCGACTTCGCGGTTGTCCGGATTGTACGGGTTGAACAACAAATTTCCGTCGCCCACAGGAACAAGGTCGTCATCATTGAACACGTTTTTGGTGGAGCGGTCATTATTCTCAAAGTCTTCATGTTCAAAGTCAAAATCGGAATCGGAACTGGAGGAGTCGCGGTGGTGTTCAGACATCGGTATGGATGGGGTATTGATTGATTGATTTAGACAGATAGATAGATAGATACTACAACACGTCAATTCTTTTTTTTATTATGTTTTATTTTATTTCATTTCATTTAAGAAAAATAATTTCTAAGCATACGTTATAAAATAAAAACAAACAAACAAACAAACAACCTACAAAACAAAATGACTGCCCGAAAAGTTGCAAACAAGGCATCCATGTCAAACCAGACCACGCATTTGAACAGTTTACCCGGCATTCCATCCACGGTTGGCGTGTCGGCTGGATTGAACTCAAAGTACAAGTGCGGCGGACCCATGCGCGGATGCGTTCTTCCACCTGACGCGGCCAGCGCACTGGCATGGCTCAAGGCTAGAAAATTGTACAATACCCGTAAGACCAACGGTGGTATTGGTCGCAATGCCAACATTGTTCACCAGAACTGCTGCCCGAACCCAGCACAACCATTGTAAATTAAAATACCGATACAACTATAGTTTATATATAAAGTATAAATATATACATTATATACAACTTTAATGCCAGTTAAGTGCAATAACATTTGAAGATATTGAATTTTCCCGACCATTGTTTTTAACTGCTTGCGCCAGCGCCGGCGCCAGTACCACCACTACCAGCGCCACCGCCGTTGTTTCTATTCATGATGAATTTAACTACAGCGAGTATCAATCCGACAAATAACAGCGCTAATATAGCAACAATGAGTCCAAGTAAGTATTTATTCCTCATACTGAACACGTCGGCACTGGGCGCCGCAGAATCTTCACCGCCTTCAAGGGGCTGTCCGCTCAGTGACTTACTGTAAAGAATTACCCCGTCGTCGCCGGTGGGTTTGCACTCAATGTACAGCTGATTGGAACTGGTCGCATTTGCACCCAACATGTTTTTACTGGGCGCATTTACCGGCATGCTCGTAACTGGAGGTTTTATCGGTTTGACCATTTTTTTCAAATTGGTATTCGCAGTTGATGATATTTTCAATGCGCTTTCTTCCGTGAATACAATGTAATTAATTGTATCAGATGTGGTGGAATAAAATTGGTTACCAATATACGTATAATACGGCGCATTTTTGGGAATGATGTTTGAAAAGTTGTAGTTTCCGTTAAGACTTACCCTGTCTGAACTGTCACTGGCAAGGGGCACGTTCGCTGGAGTTAGCGTATTGATAAGTCGGCTGACGGTTTCTCCGCCGGACGAAGTTTTTGAATCACCTACCTGAATTGGAATACATACTAAAAGCAATTTTCCTGCACCGATGCCTTCCATTCCGGAGTGGAATACAATTAACTCGCCCGCACTTTTTTGACGACTGTATGTATGAAACGAGCTGTTATAAATGAGACACCCATCCGGTCGGTACTTTATTCCATTGTAGGTTACAACATTCGCGGAATTTGTGTCATATGTAGCAAGGATGCACTGTTGGTCAAATATTTTAGACTTAATTACCGTTGCCACGGATTCGGCGTACGAAAATTCAAATTTGCACGTGGCGGTGCACGACGGATAGCTGGAAGCCGAAAAGTCAATTGGAGAATTCATAGTTTTATTTCTTTATCCTTTTTTTTATTTTTTCTATAATATTCTATTCTATTCTATGCTATGTTTTTTTTTATAAATAAAATCGAATGTAATTAAAATAAGATAAAAAAGACATATAATAGAGAAAGAATATACGAAATACCAAAATACGAAATACGGAAAAAGGAAAAAAAACGAAAAACATGAAAATTACGAGTACGAGTACGAACATGAAGACAAAAAATACAAAACGAGTACGATTGCGATACCGAAAACATGGGAAAAAACCGGGTAAAGCTAAGGCTAGAGTTTTCCAAGGTGGTTTTACACAAAAGGTGTGGCGCGGTAAACCTCTAAAACGAACCAATGCCACTGTATCCGTTTCGAACCCTTCTTTATCTTTACATGATGCCACGCTTAAAGTGCGCCACCTGTACGACACCGTGCGCGATTTTGACATAGAGTCTGTGTATAAGTGGCGCAATATGCGGAAACGGGTTCAACGCGGTAAACCGGTTCATGATGGTGGTGGTCCTGCTGAAGATGCACAAGCGAAAGTAGTTAAAATAAAAGAACAACTCGACGCTGTAGAAAAATCGCAACAAGAATTGAAAGAACAATTGAATAAAACCATTGCCGAAATCGTTAAAGCCGATGATACCGCACGAGGGATTAAAAGTGAAATGGATGCTGCAAAAGAGGGTGCTACTCCCGACGACCCGAACTGCGTAGAATACCAAGGTCAACCCACGTTTTTGGTGAAAAAGAAACCGGGCGGTCCGGATGAGTACGATGTGACTCGCGTGAATGGTGATACGCATGTGGACGGTTCCTTAACACGACTTGCCGAATCATTGATTGGACGTGCAAAAGATGTGGGAGGCGTTGACGAAGAGGCTGATGCTGCCGAGGATGCTGCTGCCGAGGATGCTGCTGCCGCTCCTTCTTTGGACGCAATTGCTGAAGAAATGATTAATATTGCGTTAGATGCGTTAGAATTAGAGGTTGAAAAATCAATTAATAAAATCACAAATAAACTAACCACTCAAGATAGTAAAACAGCCTCATCAATACCAACTTTAACGGATGATAAAATATTGGAACAGGCTGCTGCCGCAATTCTCGCGATTGCGGTTGGTGGATTATTAAATAAATCCGGTTCAGCTTTAGAATTATCTGATGATAATGTCGGTAACCTACTCGCA
>Ga0255211_1000510_pt1 | contig 13853 bp, 3 predicted proteins | sample Miss_Yuk_RepB_8d_FD_183036 | JGI IMG/M metagenome (GOLD analysis project Ga0255211, IMG submission 183036) | Freshwater microbial communities from Mississippi River, Louisiana, United States - Miss_Yuk_RepB_8d | ecosystem: Environmental > Aquatic > Freshwater > River | place: USA: Louisiana...
ATGACGAGAGCGACGACAAGCCCGCGACCGAGTTTCAAAGAAAAGTCAAATACATCAAAACGATATTTAAAGAGATATTTAGTAAATGGGGGTCGCAAGAACCTATCATGGCACCGGTGAGTGTCGAAGAAGACCTAGATAACCCGCTGGGCGAAGGGTTCAAAATCCGCGAGAAGTTTAAGAAAGGTGCTCGTCAAGGGATGCGCAAACTGAAAAATGCGTTCAGAGGAAGGTTCAACTAGCGACGACACGTAAGCATATGCGTAGGAAATAATCTATTGTAATACTAATAGTTATAGTATTATAATGTCAAAACATAAGCATGGGGCACGGAGTAAAACGCCAAAAGTATCGATGAAAGCAGGTGCGGGTGCGGGTGCCGCCATGCCTTCTTCTGCTGCTGCTGCTGCTGCTGCTGCTGCGCCAAAACCTCAAGCAGGCGGAGCCCCCGGATCGATCGCTTCATCACCACTGATCCCTCCGATTACTTTGAAATCATTTACGGACCTATTTTCGACAAAGACCAACTTCTTTACACTACAATCTCCAGCAAACAATATTATGAACTCGAAAGTATTGACCGCCGCACATAACTTCTTCCATAACCTGAATACGAGCACATTTTTCGCAGGTTTCGTCATGATTATCCTGAATATCGGGTCGCGATACATCAACCTCGACTTGAACTCTTCGACTGAGTCGTGGATTAAATACCTCATGAGCAAAGAAGTCCTCGTGTTTGCGGTGAGCTGGATGGGAACACGCAGTATTTATTACGCTCTTGTGATTACTGCTTGTTTCAGTATTGTCGTTGATCATCTGATGAATGTTGATAGCAAGTATTGCATGATTCCGTCGAAGTTTAGAGACCTTCATACGATGACGGAAGAGAAGCATGGACCCGAGAAAAAGGTGTCGGATTTAGAAATAAGTAACGCATTACACACACTTGAAAAGGCAAAGAAGGAAAAGGAAGAAACCGACCATTTAGAGATGGTGAAATATCATCAGCTGTTCAAGGATGACACGTTCGAGTCGTCACAACCCGCGAAGGTGGGTGGTGGGAAGTAACAGCAACGCCAACGGTGGGAAATAACATAGCGTAGCGTAAGTTTTACGAGAAGAAATATAGAATGAGTATATAGTTATAGTATAGTCATTCTGTCGGAATAAGGGTGATGATGGCAGGAGTATCAAGTATGCGTGACGATGCCGATTTTCCAGATTTGTCAAGAGCTATAAAAGAATCAGCGGCTTTACATAGTCACGACACCGAAGCAAGAACCGAACAAACTAGTAAGAATCCAATTTATGGATATATCGGTGGTGCTGAGACATGCTGGTTCAATTCAGCATTACAGATGTTATTAAATACACAAAAATATAGAGAATGGATACAAACCGTTATTACCAACCCGTCAACAACAGATCCAACAGTGACACAAAAATGCTTTTTCCTTCATACTGCTCTTAGGCTTATTCATGATAAAGAGAAATATCCATTTGATATATCCAAACCAGCAAATAGATTTATTGATATTACCGACTTTATTAATTATGCGAATAGAATTAGAAATAACACAACTATTAATTTTAATGACAAACCAACTGTATTTGGAGATGTTTTTAGTGGCCAACAAGACCCATTTCTTTTGATTAACGACATAACTGATTGTATCAATTATGGAACGTATCAACAGCAGTATATTAATATCTATCACAATCAATCAAATGGTGAAATCGAATGGAGTAAGCCAGTCTCAGATTTAACTAGCTCTGATAGGTTTATTACGAATTTGATTAGTTCAGTCGAATTACCATCAAGAATTACAAATGAAGAAAATATTATTCGGATGCCTGCCCAAGCATTAATTCGAAAGAAGTCTAACGAATTTACCTCACTACAACAGTTACTCGATATTATACCAAAACCATTAAAAAAAATGTCTCGTAAAACGGATCAACGATTGGTTGAGAAAAGTAGGTTTCTGTCAGATTTAAAATTGTTTTCAACAGTATCTCTCTATGAACGTTTTAATAGTTTGAAATATGACTCTAGTATCAACACATTAAAAAAATATATTGATGAGGTATTGACGAATCTAACTACATTATACAACAAACCAAGACTTGATTTTTCGTATGAAAAAGACGTAACGGATTGGTTCAATAAGTATATAGATACAACTCCTTTAATAATTACTACGATACATAACACAGATGTAAAAGGTATCATTACTTCAACTAACGTTCGTTTTATACAAGACGATTCAGTTGATATTATAAATATTATCAATACCATTTTTAGTGATCTGACAAATAAATCAATAAACGGTCTTTTATCTGCATTATCGAAATCAAGCGACCCAAAACACCAGAAAATTGCTTCAGTCCTAGATTTTCATGAAGATCCTAAATTGAAACCGATTTTACAGGGTATGTATGATAATTATTTTACGTATGTCAGCGGAGATTATATTATGATACAAATGTTAAATGTCGATTTGGCTAGAAATAGATATAACCACTTATCAAATATAAGATATGAATTGATTCAATCAAACCATGTATTCACTTTTGGCGACAAAAAATACTTTTTAACATGTATTATGTGGCATAGTGGAACTATCAAGGGTGGGCATTACGTATCTGAAATAAATATAGTTAATCCACCCCATAAATCTATTGAAAGAGGTTTATATCTTTGTAATGATAGTACAACAGAAAAAATAGATCATTGGAAATCTTTTGACGCAAATATGATCCCTTCATCATTCGTATTCCAGAATGCGGCATTAACGCCAGAACTTTCGCCGGTTGATTTTCCAGTTTCACCTCCTTCACTATCATCTACACCAGCGCCTCGTTCTGTTTTGAGGAGCAAACTTACGTCACCTACACCCATTACAAAAACATTACCTGGTGGAGTTGTTCAGGTATTTCAAGAGAAAGCAGGTGAATGGGGATATAATGACTCAAATGGAAGTTTTATCAGTTATAACTATACATCGTCAGATACAAATGTGAAACCACGTGCGAAACAAAATGCCGAATTAATTTTTAAACCAATCCTAGATGTAATCGATAGTTTGATATACCAAGGATACGAACACATCGGTCTTACGTATTCGGCAAATCAAGAACAAACCGCTGAAATGTTTAAAGCATATGAGTTCAATCATAATGAAAATACAAGATTGTCAGATAAAGTCTTAAACCAAGAAATCAAACCAAGTTCTTTTTCAGAACTTAGTGGTTCGGGTCAAGCATTCGTTCTTGGATTTCATAAAGATGTATTGAGTCACAAAGATTACTCAACAAAATTCAGAATTATTCCATTCAGTACAATGAAACATCCTGATGCGAGGGGGGGATTGTCTCCGGATGAGTCACTTGGTAGCATATCCGATTGTATAAATTTCGCTAATTTATTTTTAAAACAAAAAAATAGTATTATATTGGGATGGAGCACAGATCCAGTAAATCATAAACTAGATAAAAGTAACATTAGAGGACTAATAAATTCTCATAGTAGTAATATTACTGGATGGATTTCAATAGGAGGGGACATGTGCAGGAATAAAGTGAAAACACCTAAGCCCGGAATAGATATAATGAACGATTACGCAACGTGGGCTCTAACAAACTGGAACCCGGATGCTCAAAATTTCGTAGATAGCCTTCCGAAATCATCATCGATGAAAACCACCGCAAGTGTCGCCGCTGCTACCGCTGCTGCTACCGCCGCATTTAAAAAAGGAAGTCCCAGTAAATCTATTTCTCCCCCTAGCCCTATCACCCCTGTCCCCGCATTAAACGATGTTGAAGGATTTAAACGCGAATTGATTGATAGAGTCGCTAATATACACCACGCAGCAGCACACATAGTGGGGGAGAGTGCGTCTAAAAACATCGCAATCTTAGTAAATGGAGGTTCATTCAACCCGATACATAATGGTCATTTAGAAATGTTCACATTAGCAAGACAACATTTGTTAGCCTCAACTGGTTCAAAAAGAACCGAAACAGGAGGCGGTCGTAATTACTTCGATGTAATCGTCATATACGTTGTTTCATCTCTTACGGACCTTTTGAATAAAAATGCGCCAGACTCAGGTAAAATAACCTATGACAAAGATGGTGATAAATACCGAATCAAACTTTGCCGCGAGGCGTTTGCGAGTATCGACGACGTCAGTCCCGATCCGAATAAGATTAAACTAGCAAGTGATGGAGAACATCTTTCCAAAAACATGTTTGTTTGGCCGGACGAAACCAGTAACGCATATAGTATTAGTGATCAATTTAGTGAATTGCTTAAAGGCTTTAATATTACATTCTATGGACTAGCTGGTTCAGATAAAGTAATTCCTGATGACGGAAAAACAATAAACCCCGGAGAACAATATTATTTTTTACATGGAATCGGCGGTAATTCAATTATAGTCGAAAGAGGCCGTCATGACCTAACAGATGTTTTTACCAATTTTAATCCTAATACAGTTAATAGTTCGACCCCCCCGCCATATGACCCGAAGAATGGCAAAATTTCGATAAAGACTAATTCCATCGTTTCATCATCGAATATCCAGCCGCAAATAAATCAGTTGCGTGATTATTTAAAACACATTGTTGCCAACGGAGAATTCAATAAAATTATTACTGACCCGAGCTGTAATGAGAGAAATAAAGACGCATCAAAATGTATTCCGGTTATTGCACAGGACCGCCAAATTTATCAAATTCAACAATTCGTCCAGGGAATTCCAGTTCCTCACAGTATTCTCTTCAAATTGATCACATACGGTGAGAATCCGACACCATCTATTAAAGGTAATAAAAGTGATACGGCTTGGTGTGGTTACAAAGAGTTTCGGAGGTATTTATTCAGAAATAAATTAGATAATTTATATCATGTAAATAAATCAGGAATAGATAATTGGTTTGATGAACTAAAAAAGTATCAAATACCCCAGACAGTACAAGACAAATTAACACCATTCACACCAAATAAAAAAAATGGAATAATTGATTTTCTACAAATGACATCAGGGCATGCGTTATTCATTCAAGGGGGCAGGAGCGTAACAACAAGTGTTTTGAATTTTGCGAATCCGAAACACGTAGGTGGTGGAGTAATGTATGGTTCATGGGTTCAAGAAGAAACTCTTTGTATGATGTCGCCTTTATTATATCTAACGTTGGCATGTATTAATGGTGTTAACAAACTGTCATCTAATGATATACCTACACCGCGACATATATATGAAACAGCATGGGGCGAAACTAACTGGGATAAAAAATTCTTCTACACAGCCGATACAAAAGCATTAGATTTTGATACAACTGATGAATTTACATTTGGGTTTCCTGCGCCTTGGATTCAGCAAACTAATTATAATACTGGAATGAATTACTATTTCAACACTACCACGAATAATTCCCAGTGGAATACACCTCGCCCACCATTTAAAGGCCACGTCATTACTGCGGCAGCTTATGATTGGATAAATAAACCAAATCCTGATAAATATGAAAAAAACGAAGAATTCAACAATTCTATGATTCGCATGATTCAAAATATGGCGTATGTCGCTGCGATACAACAAAAGTGTGATGTTTTAGTTTTGGGGGCATGGGGGTGCGGAGCTTTTGCGCCGAAGACAGGAGATAAAAACCCAGTCCCTGGATATATTGAACATGTTGCGCGATTATTTTGCCGAGCTCTTCTTGCGGTTATTCCTGGTGGAGAAACTGAAAATCCGATCACATACAAAGATTTATTTGACAAGGTTATTTTTCCGATTCCTGATTGTAATACATACGATAAATTTAAAGAGGCATTTGATGCGGAAGAACGGATAATAATAGCTGGTGGAGGTGGTGTAACGGAGGATGACGATGTATCTGTATCCAGCGAAGTCAGCGAAATTGAAGGCGATGATGATGGTAGCGAAGGCGAAGGCGGCGAAGGCGGCGAAGGAGGCGGTATTTCTCCACCAAAAACTCCATCCTCTACACGACCGGCAATCGTTGAAGTGCCGCCTCCGTATATAACATTAACAAACATGATCGCAGGTATCGACTCAGGAATCGATCATTTTGTCGAACAAATAAGTAATCGCAACCCGCTGAGAGAAATATCGGTGAATGAACAAGACGCAGCCAACCGAACGAAAGACACTCTGAAATTAACACGTGTTGATGGAGAATTTCCCAAATCAACGGTGCCATTATATGAACAAATGGTCTATCATCGCGCCGGTTCTATGAATTTGAAACCGCTTGCTATCTTTATTCCGAGTGGATATAAAATCAACTTTCAAGAGATAACTGATTATTTCAGAGAGATGGAGCGGCGTAATGACCCCGAAACCCAAGAGCTCATGGCCTTAGTAATTAACGCTTATGGAAATAATAACAATAGTCTTTTTTACAAGCATACACTTCCGGGAAAGCTCACGACAGCGACTGGGGTGGGTTCAACCATGACAGGAATTACAGGAATGACCGGAATGACCGGAATGACCGGTGGAGCACCTATGAAAAATGTATTTGACCTGGACGAAAAGACAGCACAACGTATTCAAGTTAAAATCGATAACTGGCATAATAAATATATGGACTGGCGATTTTATCAAAACGCAACTCGATTTTTCGTTGAAAATCAAAAATTGCCCAAAAATGAAGTGGTCGCTTTAAAAATTGTATTTGATGACGTGTTTGAATCATCTAGTGGTAAAGGTCTCATGAAAATAATAGAAGATATACAAAAAAAGCATTCAGGTGATCATACAATTTCAATTGATGGTATTAACGATCTATATATACATTTTGGTAGTAAAATCCAAAAAGGAGTTATACGACCGGTATTGGTTCATTATATTACCTTTTTTAATGTAATATTCAAAGAGATAACAAAACATATGTCTGATACGCTCAACTTTACACAGAGCAGACAAAATGAACTAGGCTATAAATATAAATTTGACCAGAATGTAAAGAATGACCTTTTCAAACTATATAGCGAAATCAAAAATATTATAGATAGCTTTGGTGATGACATAACAAAAATTCCATACTTAAAATTAATCGATCTATTTCAAGTATTTACTCAACAAATAAATGAACTGAATCGTAGGTTTCCGTCGCAATTAAAGGATGTTTTTCATTCAAGTATTGCGAAAAATGACCGACTCAGTTATCGCGAGTATTATAAAACATACAAACTCATACAGTATATCTATTGGCTCATGTCGGATAGAAAAAGCGAGCCGAATCCATTTGAGTCTAGTTATGATAAACTGTCACCGAATGACGTAAATGATAAAGCAAACCTATCTAGAGGTGACGAATTAACTCCAAACTTCGATGTTAATACATACATCGAGATGAAAGAAACTATTAATTTATCACATTTTGATCACAAACGCATTTTACCCCGTGCAGAAAAATACGTCGATATGGTTGAAAATGAAGAAAAACATGTTGCCCGCCTTATTCGTATTTATGAAAATGTCGTCAAAGATCGTGATCTGATTATTTTCATGAACAAAAATATGTATTTTAGAACAGTATTAGGTTCATACAACGATATTCGTGACAAAAATACGATTGATTTACAATTCGGTATAGATCTACTTTTTTATGTCTTGTATTACGTGACAAATAATGTTGTTTCTGAATTAAATAAAAACAAGGCGCTTTTCGATAAGATCGATGATAAGAACGGTGAATTATTCACATTACGTCAAGAAATCCGATTGAAAGAAAGCAAATTAACTCACATGTTTGATTTGATTTCAAAACAAATCGGTATTCCTGTGGAGCGAATTATGCCTGATCGTTCTGAATATTATTATTCAAAAACATCAAAAGATCCTAAATTATCCGGTCTAATAGATGGCAAAAAATATCATGATGCGTGGGCTCTTCAATTATCATCATCGAGCTCAAATTCCATCGCGAAAAGGATAAACTATGTTACAACCAATATGAAAAATAGTTTGAATAAAGCACTCGGATTAGCAGATGACTCAAATGGAACCAATCTAACTGTTGTAGCGGATAATAATAAAAAAATAAAAAAAGCGATGATTGAATTACTAGAACATAACACGGTTCAGGTTGTTCATATGTTGTTTGCCAAACCACGCGTTCTTTGGTATTCGCCAGATATGAGAATCGGTAGTTTATCCGGTGTTTCAAAATGGGTGTTCCTTCGTTTGGAAAACCCAGAAATTGTTACGAAAAGTGGTTTTAAACTACTTAATCAACGATGGAATGAAGATGTTTCTGTTAGTGGAACGCCTCAACCGCGTCTCGATCTAATAATTGATAAAACTATGACTACGAGAGATGTATTCAATATTAAAGTAGTAGATGAAACCGCATTTAATAGCAATAAATTACCAACCGGACAAGGCGGTTTATGTGTTTTGTTGATCGCGTCTCAACCATCGCCCCAAATGATCGAACCGGGTAAAGATTCATCGAATGATTCTCGGTTTCAAAATCCGTCATTCAGTATCGGCGATGTTCAACCTTCGGTTCGGGATGATCATGCGGTCGGGGCGAAAATAATGGATAATCTTACTCGGTTGATAAAACCTGACCCGCAAAAATGTAATAATGTGCGTGGATTGATACAGGAACAGGCAAACGAACTATCTGCGATAACAAAAAATTTACTAAAATCAATCGGTGTAGAAACATCAATTCAACTGACTGGACTTAAAAATAAGTTTCTAGCTACATCTCCAATCTACAAAGCGATGTCGTTATTGAGTGTAGTTGTTAAGCCTTACAATCCACAAACGTCTCCACCACAGGCGAATATCAATGAAGCGCTTCGATTAACGACACCTTATAAAGGTGACCCTGATTATGATGCGGTTATTGGCTATTGTGAATTTTTGAACGCTTTACGTTCTACCCCCCTGGATACTAAGATGCAAGAAGACAGCGTAAGAAGTATTATGACCGCCTATACAAAAGGTAGTGAATATTCGCTTACTATTATTGGTTTGATTAAGTTACATCCAGATATTGCAGATGATATCCATATCCAAAATATCATTTTGGACGCACTCAAAGATGAAGATAAAGTAGAAGCCGACGAAGGCATCAGCGGCGAAGGCGATGAATCATCTACAAGAGAAGTTTCGGTTGGTGGAAGAAGACGGATCTATATTGGAGGAGCACCAGATAAAATAAAAACAGCTGTATTACTACTCAAAAGAGGGGCAAAAACAACACCATTCGCAAAGGTTAAATTGGTGGAAATGCTGATAGATAAAAGAATTGACGAGGAGGCATTATCAAATATACAAGCAATGAATATGCTTCGAACCGCGGCAAATGAATCTTATACACCGGCTGAATATATTCTTGCGAAAGTATTAAAAGATGGGTTATTAGGTGAAACTAAGGATTTGAAAAAAGCTGTAATATATTATGAACGAGCTGCTGCTATGGGTCACAAAGATGCTTCATATGAATTAGGATTATTATATAAAGATGGCGTAAAAGTCGGTATAGCTGATGTTGTTAGAAAAGACTTGAACAAAGCTATTAAGTTATTCACAACATCATCGAAAGTAGAAAAAGGTATTGTTGAATTTGATTATACAATACAGAATACAACTCACGCAAATACTAAAATAAGTAATATTCAGAGTGAAATCAAAGCGCAAAATGATATGAAGATTATACAACCACCAAAAAGTAACGTTGAAGAATCACCTGAAACATTTGTAAAAGAATCACCTCAAACATCACCGGAAGAACTAGATGATGACGTATTAAAAGTTGCCGCGAAAGAAGCAAGTGAGTTTTTAGAACACATGCCGGATTCTGATGGTGGCGGGGGTGGCAGCGGTGGTGTGGCTGGTGTGAGAGGGGTTGGTAGCGGCGTTGTGACTGGTGTGAGTGGGGTTGGTAGCGGCGTTGTGACTGGTGTGCGTGGGGTTGGTAGCGGCGTTGTGACTGGTGTGCGTGGGGTTGGTAGCGGCGTTGTGACTGGTGTGCGTGAGGTTGGTAGCGGCGGTGTGACTGGCGTGAGTGGGGTTGGTAGCGGCGGTGTGACTGTACCTGCGGTTCCTGTAATGATTGTAGATGTGCCCTTAGTTCAACCGAAGGTAGATATACATGATATACCAATAACTTTACTTGATGAAGTAACTGCTCCGAAAGTCGTAGTAACCGCAACAGCAGCAGCAGCATCAGCAGCAGCAGCATCATCAGCAGCAGCATCATCAGCACCAGCAGCAGCAGCAGCGTCAATACCATTTGAAACGAAAGAGACGGGAGTATTAGGTAAAAAACACTCGCCACCACCCAAAGAAGCGGGTCCTGATCCTCTTCCTCTTATGACGCCCGATGATATTCGGGCATATGAATTAAGTCTACGTGAATTAACCAATTTATTAAATCAGATCGAACGTAGATTAACAAGTTATACAAAAGGTGGTATAACTCCGACAATAAAAAATGATTTATATACCGAAATAGCCAACCGAAAAAAAGAAATAGATGAAAACCTACAAGCAATTACTGATGCCAGCTATTCGGAAAGAGCCGCTGATAAAAACATACGTGAGCGTTATAAAACACAGCTCGTCAATTTAAATGCAGATTATAACAACATAACTACTAGATATGATAATTTAAAAAGGAGATTGGATGGCGTTATAATGCGTGACCAGCTTGAAAAAGGAGATTTTGCCACAGATGAACTAACAGGTAAGTTATACTTGGTTCCTGCTTCCGCATCAACCACACCATCAACCACACCATCATCCACATCATCATCCGCAAAGGTTGGTGGTGGAAAACATATTCAAAAAGGAGGAAGAATAGCGTATGAAATACCATTTGATTCTGATTTATATCGAGGATTTGAGGTTGAGCTATTCCATCCGAGAGGCGAATTTAAAGAACAACATCCCGATTTTTTTAGGAAAGTCATCGATGGAATCGAAAGCGGTGAAATAAAAGAAATCGATGATCCATCTATTGAACCGGTATCATCTTCTCAACCACCAGCATATGTCTCAGCAAAAAACCCTGTTATTATACGAAATATGTTAAGCGGCATTACACAAAATCCAAATAATTTAATCAAAAAATATGATGAAATTGTTCAGATGTGTAGTCCAGATACAGCTGTTTCTCTTGTAAAATCACTATTGGAATCAAAGAAACAGGAAGTGCCAAAAAATCCCGGGATTGATAAACAAATACGTAAAAGATTAGGATGGGAAAATAATGAAAATAAACTATTATATGATGTAAATCTAGTACGAAGAACAGCTACACCTACGGCGAATGGTTTATTTTCGAAGTTTTGTTTTCATACCGGCAAATTCTCTGTGTTTATGAGTCGCCACTGTCAAAAAGACTATATATGCATGTTGAATTGGGTGATCATTATTGCTTTTCGATTGGTAAGAGACGAACCTGGCAAATATTCAAATGAACGAACTATTGAGTTGATAGAAAATATTCACAAAACATTAGTGGGAGAGATATTTCATGGGTCTGGTGATCTGGCGAATAGAATGTTTTTGTCCAGCGATACCGACCCTGCGTTGTATAGTATGAAAGTAAAAGAATGGATGGTGAACGAGATATTTGACGATGTTTCTCTACGTGAGTTGGTTATTGGTATTAAAAAAGAAATACAAAAGTTACCAGAACCGGACATCAGTATAATTGAACCAAAAAATCCGGAAGTAATACCCCAAAAACCCGACCCAAGAATCCATAAAACTACACAAAAAGGTTATCGGGGAGGCATCGGAAAAGAAAATAAAGTAACACGAAAACACCGCCATGAACGCGAACGTGTCGAAGAAACAACAAAACATACCCGAAAACATAAAATATATACGTTATGCCTGAATAAAACAAGACGAAACAAGTAGTATCGCTATCGCTAAAACATAATAACTAGCTTACGTTGAGTCTCACCAAATCGATCGTGATAATACTCTTCGAATACTTTCGCGTAATCGATGTTATTGTTGCATAGAGATGGCGGATTATAATCTTCATGAGTTTCGTCATCGTCATCTTCGAAACCTTCTGTTTCACTTTCGTCTTCGTCGTCATCACATACCTTTCTAGAATGAGCGTCGGTGGATGATTTGTTGTTGGCTTCTACATAATCGATTGCTCCTTTCGCATTTTTTACGACATATAGTATCATTTCTTCGTGGCTCTTCCACAAATCGATGATATGCATTACATCGCGTATTGTTTGATATGCCAAACTGTCATTATATGGAGTATAATAACATTCATCGACACGCGGAAAAAATATAGCGGTGCTTGATTCTGGCCAATATTTTATGAGATGGTTTGGATTTGTTGGTTTAACAAGAGGGGGTGATGTAGGTGATCTTGAACTATCGTCTTGGTTCTGTCGGACCACTTGTATTACAACATTATTCTTCGAGAGATTTTCACGAATAATATCATCAAAATACTCTGAGTGTTCTTTACCGTTGGTGAATACAACAACAACTTTTGATTGCGGTGTCGGAAGTGGTATCGTTGTGCGCCATACATCGCTCGTCCATTCGCGTTCCCGACGGTCGTGTGTATCATTACGTTTTAAAAGTGCGGGATATATATACGATTGAATGCCTTTTGAGATCATTTGACAATACAAACTGTGCGTATCTTTCGGAAAGCATGTTCCACCGAACCCGCGTCGTCCATCCGGACCAGGAACTTGAAAATGCGATGTTCCCATACGTGCGTCCAATTTTGCAATATCAGTAACGTTGTTGAAGTCAGTATTTGTAGCATTACAGAAATCAAAGAACTCATTCATGATTCCGACCTTGGCAGAAAGAAAACAGTTCCTCATAAGTTTGAGATTTTCAGCTTCGTTTGTATCACAAAATATAATCTTATTTGAGGTGATAGATCCATTTTTATGACTTCGTTTGATAAGTTTTGAGATTCGTTGTTTAAATTCGTTATTTTGAACATGTTCGATCTCTTTTAAAACATTTGGCGTTTCATCTGATTCTCTCGGAATCCCAATAATCCATTCTTTATTATTGTAAAAATCATGTTCCCATCTAGCTTCTGTAAGAAACTCTGGCATGAAATAACAACTGTGTTTTGCCGCAAAACCAACCGGTATCGTGCTTCGAATAATTTTATAGGGATTAGAACAACGTGAAATGGTGTCTTCCAATATTTTGGTATAACATGATCCATCATGATTGAGCGGTGTTGGTAAGCAGAAAAAGAGAAGATCGCAATCATGATCCAACTGTTCTAATGTAATGCCTTTGGGTTGACACAGATTTGGATTAATATCATAAATAAGCACTTCAATCGGTTTAAAAAAGATTCGTTTAAAAAATGGAGGAACTGGGGTTTGCTGGTGAGTCGGTCCCCTAGACGTTGTAGTATCGTTCGATATATTATTATCTCTCAACGTTGGTGTTTTATCATCTATAATTGCGCTATATCCACGAACCGATTTTGTTTTTGCTGGTGTTGTTACCGTATCTGGTAAAACTTCATATCTCTCTTCATTATCATTATTTGAATAATAATTTTTCGCAAAAAGACGTGTAGCACGTCCAACAAATCCGTGACCAACTATTCCAATTTTCATTATATAATCAATAATATTTGTTGTTTAATATTGATTATACATATTATAACGAAGAAGTAGTTTCATCTGCTTCATTCTCTTCGTCCTCCTCCGCTTCCTCTTCCGCTTCTTCATCGTCTTCCTCTTCCGCTTCCTCTTCCGCTTCTTCATCGTCTTCCTCTTCCGCTTCCTCTTCCGCTTCTTCATCGTCTTCCTCTTCCGCTTCCTCTTC
>Ga0255211_1000514_pt1 | contig 13761 bp, 14 predicted proteins | sample Miss_Yuk_RepB_8d_FD_183036 | JGI IMG/M metagenome (GOLD analysis project Ga0255211, IMG submission 183036) | Freshwater microbial communities from Mississippi River, Louisiana, United States - Miss_Yuk_RepB_8d | ecosystem: Environmental > Aquatic > Freshwater > River | place: USA: Louisiana...
TTTCTTATTTTATTATTTTTTCTTATTTTATTATTTTTCCCTGTTATTATTTTTCTTATTTTTTCTTATTGTTTCTCTATTAGAGGAGGGGTGATAGGGGAACCTTAGGTTCCCCTTAGGGGTCGCCTTCATTCCAGTCCTCGTCGTAATGGATGCTCTCATCGTACCAAATATCGGTAATTCCATCGTCTTCATCGGTAGGCTCAATAGTATCCATACCAGTATAGTCGATGAGCTTAACACGTCCAGAGCGAGACATTGGTGGTCCATTATTGTTATTGATATGTTGAATCGCTTGTTCATAACGCTCATTGTAAGTAGCATTGTTCAACGCATAATAGGAATCGACGTCAATATTGATAATGATTTCCATCATTTGGCTCTTAATTTTTGACCAGAGCGCGGAAAACTCAGACTTCCTTGTTTCTGAAACATTCTTTTCCTTGATCAAGTTAAGGAACTCAACTGCTTTGTTGTAAATAACACAAGCAAAACTCTTCCACACAAGTCCCTTGTTGTAAGTGAAGATATATGGCAAATTTCTATCCAAGAATTTGCCAATTTTGTATGCGCTTTCTGCTTGTTTTGCACCAGTTGTCAGTGATTCGTGATTTTTGAGATATTCGATTAATTCTGCTCTGAACATGTTTGTTCTCTTGATCGCACAGGCGTTCACGTCAAAACCAGTATCTTTTGTGTCGGACATTGATTCGACGGTGGTGTTGATTTTCTTGGAAGTACTTCGGGTAGTCACGGGCATTGTTGTTAATTTGTTATCGCAAATTGTAGTAATGCTGTTATTTGAAGAATGCAAAAAAGTGATTCAATTTTAGGAGGAACTACGTTCCCCCTTACCCCCTCCTACAAAAAACAATTTTATTTGGTATAATAATTCATTACCCCACTGCGCGGGGTAAGGAATAATTAAGCTTTTATAAGGGTTGTTTTTATTTTATAAGGGTTGTTTTTTATTTTATAAGGGTTGTTTTTTATTTTATAAGGGTTGTTTTTTTATTTTGTAGGAGTTGTTTTATTATTTTATATTGGAAGGAGGGGGTTAAGGGGGAACTATTAGTTCCCCCTTTAGCCGTTCTTTTTCCAGTTCGCACCACAATCAATGCAAGAAATCAATGTTGTCATCGGTTCATCTGCTGATCTTGTTTGGATTTGTACATAAGTACATTTTTTCGACTTACATTTACGACATTGAAACAAATCTGTCATTGCTTTTACTTCTGTATTATATTTTGCAGAGTCACGTTTCATTTTCGCTTCAATAATTGTTTTCCATCTTTCATGATTCATTTCAGGGTGACTCATAAAAGCCAATGTTTGTGGTGCCAATTCACCCGCTATAATACGATCAATAATACTTTGATTTTTCAGATTTGTATAAATAGAACGTAATCGGTCCATATAAATATTAACAAAAGGTGGATTGTCCCATTTCTTAATTACTTTTCGTTGGTCTGCTTCCTTAATAGCATAATTAAAGATTCCGATTTCAAGATTTATAATATAATTTGTAGGGAGTTCTACAGAAACAATAGTGTTCATTTTTTCGGCAATTTTATCCCGAATGTTTTGACGGAACTCATTAGGGTCGACAATATAATAATTACTCATTTTGACAGTCAATGTATTTAGCAAGTGAATACTGTTTATGTAGGTATTATTATTTCGAATCAATTTTTTGTGAATGCTTAGGATTTAACAATTTACTATTATCTGTAGATATCATAACTGTCTAATTATTAAAAAATGAGTGATAACCAAAACCTAATTCCTGATACTCCTGCTCCTATTAGTCAATCACAAAATGGTTCATCAAAACAACTTAGTGTATTAGAGCAAATTTATACTTTTTTGTTTTTGGATAGTCCAATAATTCGCATATTTGTAAAATGGTTTGGAGGACAAGTCGGACATTCAGCCTATTTATTAGCATTTTATCGAATTATGATTATATTAAGTGGAATCTTTGTAACTCTCTTGATGAAAAGCGAGAGAGGTACTTATGTGTATTTAGTAATTGCTACTTGGGTTGCTTATCTATCCTATAGTTTAGTATTAGTGGATACATATCCATAAACTATATTTCACTATTATTGTTTCTTGTTTTTTCGTGATTTCCGATTCTTTTTTGCGTGTTGTCGTTTATTCGATTTTCCGTGTCTTGTTTTTCCTCCCAAATTTATAAGAGTATTTCTAACACCAGTATGTGAAATTATATTGCGCATTATGTTAAAAAGAACTCCATTATCCATTGGAACACAATAAACTAATCTCTCAAAGACGAGAGATTTCAACTTACCGAAAGGAACAAAAAACAATATAGCAACGGCGTGGTTTAATGTTGTTATATCTTGTTCATTATTAATACATTCAATAACATATTTAAAATCTTTATAATGCATCGCACGAATAATTGGGTATCTCGATGTAAAACCTTCGATGCATTTCCAAGCCCAAGAATCTGAAACGATTACATATTCTTCATTCACACGAAATACGTGCATATGATGAAATGTTTCACATTCTGTAGAATTTGTAAAAGTCTCTCTTGACACGAAATTAAATAAATAATCACGACCCACTTTTAATTTTAAGGAACCGTTTTTATGATTCCAATAAAAATTATGCCAGTCTCTACATTCTGAATTCCAAGATTTTGGGTTTTCTTCATCAAAGTCATTATAACCGCTAACTGCTTTATAGAATAAACGTGAATAATTAACAATGCTTTCTAAATTCAATATTGGTTTTATAGTATTACGTGCGCCACCTGGATATTGTTTTACAGGTTTAGATAGGTCAATTGCTTTATTGGGTTGTGTATTTGGGATAGGGTAATACATATGGATTTTATTTAAGTCAAATGTGTTTTGTGGATTTTGTTGTACATAATGAACAAAATATAACATTGGCGCAAAAAAACCACAACAATTCCAATTACGATTATAAGCAGAAAACATTTTTGAAGAACATTGCATTGGTATATGATTAACCATCCAAACTACTAAACTATGTATTTGATACATTTCGTTCTTAACAACATTTAAATTGTCAGCAAATTTTTTTCTATCGGGTGGATCCATAATTGTTGGAAACTGTTGATAAAGAGATGGTATAAAAACATAGGGTTTTAGAACATGCAAATTAATATCTTTATTAAAAATGTTTACAGACAATGTGTTTATAGGAAAAAGATATGGATTATGACTTGTACTGACCATTGGGTCTTGATTGCTTAAATAAGAATCAGATTGTTGAGATATGTCCATATCAGTTGGAGGCGAAGTATTTGAAATATCCATATTTAGTTCAGATACTATATATGGATAATTTTTTAGTTGAAGGATCCCAAAGACACAATAGAAAAAAGTTGAAACATAATAAATAACTCCAAAAACAATTATCCACTGTGATCACATAATACCTAGGTTCAAACAATAATTTAACATTGATGAGGGGAGGAAGGAGTAAGAGGAGAAGTGAGCACCAATAAGAGTTTTCCCGTGAAACGGGCAAAACTCGATAGGCTCGGTGCTCACATAATACCTAGGTTCAAACAATAATTTAACATTGATGAGGGGAGGAAGGAGTAAGAGGAAACCTAGGTTTCCTCTATGGAGGCAAAAACCACCGGAAAAAAAATAATGGCGAATGGTGCTGACCACATAATTGAAAAATCGAAACCAGTATTCTTATTTACTATGGGTGCTATTTATGTTGGATATATTATTATTCTTTTAGGAGTTACATTAATCGCTCCCAAACAATTAAAAGCACTTAGTATTTTGGTCCACGTATTTATTTGTTTTTTCCTGATATATAAATTCAATCCTTTTAAGGAAACGACAAGTGTGGATAAGAATGACTCAACCTTAATTTTCTCAACCGCAATCTTCTTATTATTAAATTTAGGAATTACCGAGTTTTCAATAAATTTCTTGGCGAAGTTAAAAGGCATTCAAGGAATTGAAGAGATTGCTACAGTAATTACATAATCCATATAAATAAACAAAACCAATAATAAATAATCAACTTAGTCTATGTCCAATATATCAATTCAAACAAAATGTCCAGAAATCACCAATGAGTTTTTAACAGATATGAAAGACGCAATTGAGAAGATGTCGAAAAATCATCAATTAGAAATATTGAAAATTTTAAAGAAATCGAATACAAAACTCAATGAAAATAAAAGTGGAACATTTGTGAATTTGTCGTATTTACCTCTCCCGATTATTGAAGAAATCCACGCATATGTGTCTTATGCGAGAGACCAAGAAGATACAATCCAAATTATGGAATATGAGAAAGAAAGTCTATCTCGTTTAACAGCAAAATAATATAATGTCAATCTCTAGTTTTGATATTATACTGTCCAAATGTTTATACGTGTGGCATAAGACCCAATAACGCAATCTATATACTTTGTATTAAATAATGCCAAGTGCGCTATCATTTAAATCAGTATCCGAAAACGATAAAATATTAGATTTAGCAAGATATAATGGCAGAGTAAATTTGGTCGAATTGCCTCCTCCAGAAGTACAATTTCAGTTATTTGAAAGAGTCTCTATAAAGAATAAAGCAACTGATTATCGAGGTTCTCTCGGCAATGAATTCGAAAACAATATGTTATCCGAAGTATTCTTCTGTGCTGGAAATATGCAAATTGTTCAAAACGGTATTCGTGCGGGTGTTTATGAAATGTCTAACAAAAAAATAATCGTTCCACCTCAAAATCCTGATACTATTCATACAATTATGCGAAGTATCTATATGCAATATGGTCGTCATGGAACCTCAAATATTCGAGAGGAAGTCGCCAGATTAAATGATAAAGTCCTCGAATATGCTGTCCCCAATACATTTAATGCTGCTGTTTCTCAATTAAAATATATGCGTGATGCGTCAACACTAGTAAGCCCAATAGAAAGACCAATCCAAATCGACCGCAATTTCAAACAATTAGAAGGCGCTCATTTTCTCGAATAAACCAATAACATTCTTATACTAATACTCGCAATGCTGTTAGACAAACATCATCATCGGTTCCAGTTACGATTAAATAATTCATAAAATCTTTGATAATTTGTTTTTTATCAATGTTATAATGAATGCTGGTTCGGTTTAAAAAACGCACAATATCGGGTTTATATATATTCCATTCATTTGCTATTAATAATCCTAATAATTCTTTCCAAACAGTATCATTAATAATATTATCATCATCGAGAGATATATTCTGGTTTAATTGGATAAAATTAATCATACTTCGAATATCTGATTTATATATATTTTGAATTACATTAATAGCGTGGTCTGAGAGATTCACTTTTTCTTTATCGCAAATATCTCGAATAAAAGAATGAATTTTCAGTTTGGGTAATTGATTAAAACGCACACAAATAAAATCTTGTTGTAATGATGCTTCGATTTTACTGATATAATTACATATTAAGCAGAATTTCACATTTGCTCCACAACTTTGTAATAAATATTTGAGAGCCTGTTGTGCGTTTTTTGTCATATAATCAACTTCATCTAGAATTACAAATTTATATCCGACATCGAATAAATTCTTGGTTTTTACAAACTGATAGATTTGGTTTCGGATAATATCAATACCTCTCTCGTCTGATGCGTTTAAATGAATAACAAGACTTTTATTTGTGTTGTTATTATGAGAGACAGATGTTGATATAGCACTGTCAATAGAATGAGATTGGAACATATTCTGATAGGCATTAATAAGGTTAATAATGGTTGTTGTTTTTCCTGTTCCGGGAGGTCCATAAAGAAGTAAATTCGGGAAATATTGTTTTTCCAAAATATTCATAAAGAACACGCGATTTGTTGGGTCTAGGACAATATCTTCGAATTTATTAGGACGATATTTTTCTGTCCAAGGAATATGATTTTCATCTGGATTACAACTTTCTTTCGAGAACATATTTGAAATAAAACAAATATGTTTATCTTTTTTCTCTCATTTATAATCTCTCAAACATTATTTTACAATCTCTCAAACATTATTTTACAATCTCTCAAACATTATTTTATAATCTCTCAAACCGTTCCATAAAATGATTGGCATTAATTTGTTTTTCAGGTGAATTTGTTTCCATTAATAATCCGAGTAAATTATTCTTTTCCACAAGAGGTAGTAATCGCAATATTTGGTCTTTGAACTTAGGCAAAACACTCTCTGATAGGAATGTTAGCATCTGTCCAATCAACGCAGATTTCTCTCTATTAATTATTTCATCAACCATCTGATTATTATTTTTTCCGTAATTTTCTGTTATTAAATAATTTCTGTAATCGATTTCATTTTGAAATCGTTTATTGCCTTTTCGCATTTTTAATTGATTTTCATAATGAATTTTTAACATTTTCTCGAACATTTCTTTAACAACTTTATTTTGATATTCAGGATTTGTTATATATTTGCCTCTCGCTTCAAATTCAAAATAGATAAGTAAATATTCTATTTTTTCCTTGATAGTAGATGTTAATGATTGTGTATCATATCGAAGAATAATATTTCCTTTTTCTTTGAATTCGTGAGAGGTAATACTTGATTTTTTATAATACTCAAGTAAGAATGGTTCAATCGATTGAAAATTAATATCACAAATTGCTGTGAAACCACCGAGAGGTGATAAATAACTCATTTTTATTAGATAGGGATTCACTGCTTTCACATCGTTTGGAAATAAGATAGATAACCGATGTTGTAAAAAACTACCTTCAAGAATCCAATAAAATAATTTAACAAATTGAATAGCAATTGTATATCGATGTTCTAATTGATTCACCTCTTTTTTTGGTACAATATGAATATCAATATCATCACTTGGTTTGAATTTAATAATACCTTGTCTCTCTTGAATATGTTTTTTTGACATAAATAATTGACCAACTTTGCCACCTTTCAATAGAATTTGATAATCCGGATTACGACTCATTTTCGCTCCCAAAATACCAATAAAATAAAACAGAATACACAACAATTTTTGTCTTTCTTGATAAGCGATTTCTGGTTCGGAATATATCTCTCTGTCCTTAATTTCATAAGCAGGAATAAGGGTTTTTATGATTCCACAGAGTTGTGAATTATTTTCGTTTAAGTATGTTTTTAGTTTTCCTAATTCATCTGTTTCCTGATTAAACATAGGTGCCCAAAACAGGTGAAAATCTTCTTGTTCATAATCGAGTTGGACGCGTTGGTTAGGTATCCACGGAATATATTCATTGTCAACAACTGGAACAATGGGTTCTGGTTCAACAACAGGAATAATAGGTTCTGGGTCTGGTTCGACAATAGGAATAATCGGTGGAATAATGGGTTCAGGGACAGGAGGGGGAACTTCATCTTTTTTCTTGGGAGATAATTTTTTCGTTTTTTTCGTTGTCGTTTTTGGTTTTGGTTTTTCAATTATTTTTGGTTTTGTTTCCAATTCTTCGATAAATGCGTCATTCTTAACTTCTGAACATAATCGGTTTGCGTCAAGCATGGAACGTATTCCGGTTTTCTTTGACATTGCTTTATGAATTGCGTTATCTGTCTCTCGAAAGTGTATTAATAATTCATCAATAGAATTAAATTTAGGTCGTGTCTGAATCCGAGAGGTTCCGATACAAAATGTGGAAGCATTTGTCGGACATAAACAACACTCAATCAGATGTTGTTCATTTAAATGTTTTTCAAATCTGGATGCTATATTCTTGTCATTTATAACAATATTTATTTTACAAATTGGACAGACAACCCGCGAATATCCAAGAGTAGGGTCATACATAATATCAATCGTATGAGTACAAGTTGGATTTCCTCCGACTGTTTTACATCGTCTGCGTTTGCTCCGATTTTTAGTTTTACGCATTTTGTATACTATATGAAAACATTATACAAAATATAGTAGCAATACCGTCATCAAATATATCGGATATTTATAATCCCTTAGGTCTTGTATTTGTGGAAAATCTGGTTCTATCCTGATTATTTGCTTGTGTCTGAATATATTGTGGGACAGTAGTAGTATAAGTTTGTTTATCAAATACACGTCCATATTTTTGTTCAGCAGGTCGAGAGACAATATAAGTATTATATAAATCACTGTCTAAACTAGGAATATATCCTTGTACGTCGAGAGACATCAGTTTGTCAACTCGGTTTTGTAAAGCAGTTTCAACATCAATGTTATTCATATATGTGCGCCAAGGACCATTACGTGTTGCAGGATTAAAATTCATTTGAACATTATGATCAATATAAGGTTGAACATTTACAGTAGGTGCGGGATTGCTATTAAAAGCATCGATTGGCATTACATAAGCAGGTTTTTTGTTGCTATCAGATTGTTTCACACTTGCTAAACGAGTTGAAACACTAGTATTATATTTTGTAGAAACGGGACGACTGCTAAATGCTGGTTGGAGAGGTAAATCAGGAAATTGTCTGGATTGGATACGAGTATTCAGTTCATCAACACGGTCGAATTGACCGACAATAGTATCTCTTACTAATCCATAAATTGGTTGATTGGAATTTGAATAATCACAAGGCATAGTTATAGTTGTAGGAGAGATTTCATTTGTATTGGAACATATCTATTCTTTTTTCCTTTTTTCCTTTTTTCCTTTTTTCCTTTTGTTTTGTTTTTATTGGTTATTGTTTTCTCTCTTTTCTCTCATTATTTTTTGTGGACAAGCTCTTTTACAGAAGGATCGGATGCTAACAACTGTTTTAATTTATCGGTGTCCAATGCTTTTTTAGGGTCCAAATTCAAATCAATACCGAGAGAAGGAGGTGTTAGATTCTTAGGGTCTAACACGTCTCCACCTTGTACTTCTAAACCTTCCCAATAACTTTGAACATTCATATCTCCCATAAGTAAAGAGAGAAAGATAACCGATAATAATAATAAAATAGAAACAAGTTTACGACCTGAAAAAAATGGCATTTTCATATACAAAATGTATCAGATAAAAATTGAGAGGCAAACTGGTTTTTCATAAATATAAAAGAAAGAAGCAACACAATACTATGGAAATATTATCATCTGTCCAATCACAGAAACAATTTGAATATGTGTTCAGGACATATAATCCCCGTTTATACTATTCATTAATTCAAACATTACAAAAACAGTTTCATATGAAAAATGAACAAGAAACAAAACTATTTCATATTATGAAGAAACGAATGACAACAATGGCAAAATCCGGTGTAAAAGATATGGAAATCTATACATATATTCACGAATTCTTAAATCAATATATTTATCCTTTAAGACCTCACGGAAAACCAGATCATCATAATTATGGACGTTCTATAAGTCGTGTTGGAGAAATTCGTGATTTAATCGCAGAAACCGATATGCCATTTGTATCCAAGAAAGTGACCTATTTGGATTTCGGATGTAATACAGGTGCTATAACAACAGAAATATGTCGTCAATTATTTGTGGGACAGGAATGTTATGGAGCAGATATATTACCGGTCGAAACAAATGAAGGCAATCATTTATATAAATATATCCAGATTGATGAGAAAAGTGCAACGATTCCATTACCTGATAGTAGTGTAGATATCATAACAAGTTTAATGGTATTACATCATGTGGATAATCCAGAAAAATACATACGAGAATTATCGCGTGTATTAAAACCAGGTGGCATTTTCATATTAAAAGAACATAATATCGATGGAGAAAATGATACAGATGGACAGGTGTTTTTAGATTTGCTACATGGATTATATACAGTGTCGTGGGCATTATATGGACAACAAGAAAATCCGGAACATTGTATAAATTATTCGGCGAATTATAAGAAAAAAGAACAATGGACAAATATGTTAAAAGAAATTGGAAATATTGAGAGATTATCTACAGCAATAACTGATCGTCAATATTATGCGGCAGATATTAAAAGAACTTATGAATCGGGAAAATTCATAAGAAATATAATTAATTCTTATTGGTATATTGGACAGAAATTATAAAGAGACAGGAAATTATTATGAATCCTAAGTACTATTTGCGCCTTTCGCTATAAAAATAGCACCGATAACAAGTGTTGCTAATGTTAATGTAGCAATCATATTCATATTATTCTCTTCAATCATATAAGTATTTAAATCATCCATAATTGCCTTTTCTTTTGAAGTGTCTCTCGATAGATTATATAAACTAACGCCACCATTTGCGTCAGCACCTGAATATAAATTATTACTAAAATCGTATTTGTCAACTGGACTATTTTTCATTATCCACCAATTTGTGCTTAAATCAGTCATAACAGTGCGTATTTCTTGTGATGTTTTATTGATTTTATTTTGTGTTTTAACATAATTATCGAGTTTTGATTTATTCCGGTCGATTTTTTGAATAGCATTATCAACAACACTATCAAAACCTTCATGAACATTATTTCCACCTCGGTATAAAGAAAATCCTTGTATTCCAGTTGTATTCATATCTGTAGTATTATTATTAGCACCGACTTTTATTGAAGACTCTTTCCCATTAAAACGTGTTTGAGCAGATTGTATAATTTGATTTAAATCATAGTCACCAATATTACCGGCTTTTGTATCCGCATTTAAAGGCTGGTCTTGTAGTTTATAGTCATTTTTCTTCGCATATCCATTTGAGTCATAAACAAGTTTTTCAAAATTAGGGTCACCTACTACATTAATACGTTTTCCACGAATAGTAAGAGATGATGTTTTATAAGCAGGATTCGACCCAGCAACTTCTAATAGAACACCATTGGATAAAACACATTTATCTTTACTATCCTGAATTCCAGTAACTCTGAAAAAATATTCACAGTTGGGGTCATTATTACATTGAGTTTGACAGTCATTTGAATTCGTACGGTCTGTGACTTTATACGATTTTCCAAGCGAAGGAAATAGATTAGGAACCGGTTGCGCATATGTATTTGATAATTTTTGTAAATCTATAGGAATTTCTCTGATAGATTTATCATAATCATTCGCATAAAATAGTTTATTTGAACGATTATCCAATTGATACTGATAGACATTATAATTTCCAGGAACTTTTGTATATTGAACACCATCTTTCGTAGTATTTGTAGTATTAATTCCAGCATCTAAAATAAGAGAACCACTCGCATCAAAATATAATTTCAATTGCGACATTGGAGAATACATAACCTGTTGATTTGTCATTTTCACGAATATTTTATTAGACGCCTGAGTATAAATACCCTGAATTACATTAGGATTTGTTCTTCTGTCATTTATCCAATCTGTAACTGATGCTAATTTATAACTGTTTGCTCCATTAACAAATAGTGAAGGATCCATGTAAGATAATTCCATTCTTCCAGTATTCACTCTTATCATGTCTGTAATGTTATTTCGATTTAATGTTGTATTTGAACTTGGGTCATTCAATGACAACGCATAATGAATTCTTGGTTTATTTGTCGATGTGATTAATGTTTTTAATCGAACCCCATTTTTATCATAAATAATTAAATCACCACTACCACTGGCATCAACCATTAAATAATTACCAGAATCACCCCCCGCATTTATTTTAAACAATTGAACAATAGTTGTTGCTACATTATTCTTACTATTATAATCATTACCACCATACTCTTCAAAATCAGATAATTTACCATTAAATCCATAACATTTATATAAGCCTTTTTTAGTATCTTCTGGTGTATTTTCAACAAGAGCAAAATAAGCGGATGAACTTCCATATTCTGTATTCATCCAATCAATCGGACAAGGTACAGAACTTCCCATTTTTATGATACGAATTGGTAGAGATATTCCAACAGTACTACTATATATAATTCGAAATGGAACATATGTATTTGGTGTAAAAATAGTTTTAGTTTGATTATTTGTTGGAGTCATAAATGCGTTTTCAGTTTTATACATAGATATCGCATTTTCCCCAATCCATCCATATGGATTTGATATACCATTCAGTGGTTTGTAATCAAATATATAAGCACCGGCACTGTCTACTTTAAAAAAACCTTGTATTACAACAGTTATAGGTGTATTTGAAGTGTTGATAGTAGTTGTTGGCAATCCAGTGTTTGGATCAATTTGCGTGTTCGATGAAGAACGTTCTTGTAGTCCTTTCAATTTATTCATATTTCCTTCATATTCACCATCGTAATAAGTTAAATGATAAGTATTTGGAGTTGTATCTGGTTTTACTATATTCATATTTTTGGTTTTTTGATTAACCGCGGAAAACATACACGATTCGGCAGTATGTAATCCACCAATTTGTGTCATTAAATCTTCGCGATTATTAAATGAATAAGTTCCAAGTTGTTTTATATCTGTAGGCATATAAGGATACATAGTTGCTGAATATCCTGTTAAATTATTGGAATCATTTGTTAATGTATATATGTTCTTTTGAAAATTAGCAAAATCTGTGAGAGACATAGAATTGATTTTATCTTGCATAGTATTTCCCTTTAGGTTTCCAACTTTTTCGAATAAATCATTTCTTATTTTTTGTAAATCTCCAAAACTATTACTCATTATTATTGGGGTCGATTATTTATTTTGTCTCTCTCACACATCTTGGAAAATTGAATATTGTTTTATTATACATTCTTCAATAATAAAAATAACTGGATATACAATCTAAACAAACCTAAATCATCATCTATCCAACAATGTCAGAACCAATTCGAATTATTCCAAAAGTTGCGTCTAAAATCCAAAAAGAGAAACATATTGATTCAAATATGAACACTTTGGAATTACCGAATCAAATTATTGCGCCAATTATCGAAAGATATGATAATTCCGCTTGTCCTCTTGGTCATTATTTAGTACGTTTGCCTGTTGCCGATGCCGTTGCACTCGGTGCGGTAAATTGGCGTTTTAATCGTCCACCGGATTTAACTCGTGTGCCTGAAATTGCCCAATATTATTACTCAACACGCTCTCCAATGGATACAATGTTTTATATGAATTTTAATCAGCAAACTGGAAAGGTCGAAGTGATTGATGGAATCCATCGATATAGTGCTCTCTGTTATTTAATCGAACAAAACCGAAGACCGAGAGATTTATTAGATAGTTCCGGAAATTATGGACACGATTCGAATGCGGAATGGTTATATAATGGTTCGAGATTCGTGTTAATTAGTATTACTATAAATGCTCCGGACAGATATCTTATTGATTTGTTTCAGACATTGAATAAATCGGTAGTTGTTCCGGATTTGTATATGGGTGCGGATAATGATCGTAGAGGTATTATTGAAGATGTCGCAAATAATTGGATGATTCGTTTTCCTTCGATGTTTAGTACGAGTTCTAGATATCAACGTCCAAATATGAATCGCGATGATTTTATTGGAATCTTGGATACGGTTTATGACAGGATTGGACTAACTGGAGATAATAATCCGAAAAACACATTATTATCATTATTAGAAGATGCGAATGAAAATGTAAAAAAATATCCATTTCGACATAAACAAGTTATGCGCGATTGTTCTGCGTCGATGAATATGAAATGCTCAAAATCTGGATGTTATTTGTTTTTGTATAAGAGAGATGAATTGATAACATTAATGACAACGTATTATGAACAACCACATACATTCCGCTAGGGGAACCTAAAAATTTCACCGCGCCTTTCGGATAGCACCAGCTTTTCCGAGTTCTGCCGTGAAAACAGGCAGAACTCTTATCGGTGCTATCCTGATTGGTGC
>Ga0255211_1000515_pt1 | contig 13740 bp, 9 predicted proteins | sample Miss_Yuk_RepB_8d_FD_183036 | JGI IMG/M metagenome (GOLD analysis project Ga0255211, IMG submission 183036) | Freshwater microbial communities from Mississippi River, Louisiana, United States - Miss_Yuk_RepB_8d | ecosystem: Environmental > Aquatic > Freshwater > River | place: USA: Louisiana...
CATCTTGTATTCCTTCACCAGTCATTATCATCTCTGGTGTAATCGCGTTATGAATCGAATGCCAGTTATTATTCGCAACGTGATATGCGTTACCATAATTCTTTCCTCCTGCGCGATATTCGGCAGTTTTATCATGCCTTACTCGCAAGGCCGACCATCGCCAATTTACCGGCTGTGTTGAATCATAACTAAATTCAACGATTGTTTCATCTTGGATGATATCATTTTCAAGTGTCATCATTTGACTTACACCGGCTTCATCTGGACGCAACATGATATGGCAAATATGTGCGTCATTATCATAAGGGTATGTCGGGTAAAATGGCGCAGGTTTATAAGAGTCGGTATTGTCGGCGCTATTGCCGCTTCTTCCGGCGTCGCTGCTGCCACTTCCGCCGCCTTCAATCATCGAAACACACGGATTCAAGTAGCCATGTTTTCGTTCATCATAACCAACACGCAAAACCAACGTTTTGTATTGTTGAACCTGAACACATCGCGACATATCCACACCGTTTTTAAAGACGTTACTAACAAGGTCTTCGTTGTCTTCGCCTTTTTTCGTTGTAACAAGAAAGTCGATTGTATTCATATGCGCCGGTTTCCATTTGAACGAATATTCCCAAGTGGTTTTGTATAATGGTCCTGCCGATGTAGTATCGTTTCTCTCGACACTCCCTACACCAAAATCAATCGGTGTAAAGATGAGTCCGTCCGTATGATATTCGAATTGATGCTCGGCAGCCTTACGTAATATCAAAGCGCAACAATCGAAAATGGTTTTTGACGAAGATTCAGACGCGATTTCAAACTTCTTCGTTTCAATACGAATCGGTGGCAACGAATCGGCGCCACCCGAAACACATTTCAGCTGTAGGTTTCTTACGACACTTTCCATTAATGGAAGGCGAAAGTTGGTTAGAACTTCGTCTTCGTTGATCGGATAGAACAACCGCGACCTGACGTCTGCCTTATGAACGAAATATACATCAAATACAAGAAACAAGTTAATAAATTCGCCGTTTTTGTTATGAAGGATATGTTCGCCATCAAGAAGCGTATTATGTAATTTAGTATTAAGTGATACTGCGCCAGTAAATTGGAAGTTCATGTTTGTGTCGATTAAATATACATGTCCGGTTTTTGGCGCGACAAATAGAAGTTTGCGATGTCCATCTGCCTTTTCTGTAACCGAATAATTTAACCGAATATTTGGCACTTTTGAATCAGGGTCGAACGGTTGAATATTTTGAGTTTGAAGTGTATAAGAACAAGGTCCGATAAAATGCTTAGGGCGAAGTTGTAATCCAGAACGCCCAGTTACATGTTCGCGTTCGCGTTCGCGGTCTCGTTGTTTGCGCTCACGCTCTCGTTCGCGTTCGCGTTCGTCGTCTTTACCATCTCCTCTTTTATGCTCACGTTCACGTTCACGTTCGCTATCACTTTCGTCGCTGTCACTTTCAGCATGTTCTTGCTTCTCATCTGGATAGAGTAACTCATAATACCGACGCTGAACTCCACGCATATCGGATAACGAAACGGGATAGTTTGTTCCTTGTAATCCAGACATCACAATCTTCACAATTTTACGCAAGTTATCCAATAGATGCTTCGGATGATTGAATGCGGTTCCCGGACCAACAAGGTCGTTGATCACTTCGATCTCGATTTCATATCGAATCGGACTTTCAAGGACCTTTGCGGCATCAAATGTGGATGCTGAAATATAACCGGTTTGATCCTTCTGCGATTCTTTGACGACACTCATATCGATTTGAAACGGAAAATCCGGATGTTTCAGCGTGCTACGGTTAATGTAGCGAAACGTTTTCTTGTTATCGTTCCATGTTTTCATAATTGACCGTGCGAGTGTCGATGTATTTGAGATACGTTTTTCACGTTGATAACTTACCTTGAAATTGAAGTCGTCAAATATAACTGGGTGGATTGTGGTGCCGCTGCTACCGATACCGCTGCTGTCGGATTCTCCGCCGGCGCCGCCGCCACCTCCGCCAGTCTTCGCATACATCTTTTGGGTAAATAGAACATATTTCTCATCCGGCGTATTTGTTTTGCAGTAATTCTGAACTTCGTTAATGCCATGGATTTCTGCGCGAATCAACGAGAGTTTTGTTTGTCCTGTCTTCTGATCCACGAACTCATTCTGAATTTTCAAAGAATACGCATTTTTTTTCATGAACGAAAACCCCCCAGACAATAGTTTTTGAATAACCCCGTCGAAGTTTTCGCGGGTCGTCCCTGGATTTCCACGTGTGCCGAATCGTATTTCCAACTCTGGAACACCATCAGTCTTATCAGTGATACCTTCTAAATAATATTTTACGATATTTGAAAATTCAGATTGCTTCGCCGACGCAGTCTCAGATGCGGACGTCGCCATTGACGACAGACCTCTTTCGCGATTTCTCCGCATTATATATATGAATAGGATATATTATTTATATATATATACTTCAATTTTATACATATCGACAGATTGATTCATACAATTCTGGCTTTGTTTTACGCTTTTCTGTTCCAATTGATCCAAATTTACCAGGTATCTTTGTAACGACTTCTAATCCCAACTTTATAGAAATATCGATCAAATCTTGTAATTTATATGCCGATATTGGACGGATTGGAGCGGAAATACTCTCCATTCGCCAATAATTTTCTCGAACATACGTGACATACTTCACAATAAGTGGTTGCGGGGGATCATACAATACGTATTTTCCCTTTATTTTTTCGATGATAAAAGTATTTCCGCCACAACTACCACTGACAACATCATAATACTTACGGTCTTGAATAATATACACAGATATCGATTTACATACAACTACCGCATGTAGTGTTTCTAGCGTAATAAACGGTTTATGAACAAGTGACTCTTCCAAAGCACTTATTTTTAGTTTGTTTGCCTTTAAAATCGGTTTGTTCTGTCGGAGTAATTCAATCAGTTCAAATTTGAATCGATTTGATTCTGTGTAATAATTATCGATCATATCAAATTTTTCATAACTATTCATCATAATATACAAACACCACAATATTGAATCAGCGCATTTGGTTTCATTTATGTTTATACTATATTTTCTTATATCATTCGGGTGGAATATTATGATTTGATTGACGGCCGGCGATGGAATGTTGTCACTCTCGGGCTCGGGCTCGGGCTCGCTGTCTATCTGGTAATCTGTTTCGGACCCTGTATTACTGTCAATCGAGATATCTGATTCCGATGATTCCGATGATTCCGATGATTCCGATGATTCCGATGATTCCGATGATTCCGATGATTCCGATGATTTTTTAATAGACTTAGGTTCAGGCAACCGTTCCAGTAAAGCCGGTGTTGGTATATTTACCTGAATAGAAACAACATTATTCTTATCATTAATATTATGAATATCACTATTTTTTGTCACGCTGCTATTGTTGTCGATGCTGCGACTTTTTATGTCATAACATATAATATTCCCTCCTTTCAAGTTTGCCGGAGTGAAAGAATATGAATTATAAAGACAAGGAATGAAACCTGTCATCATCTAGGGTATATATTATATCACATTATCTTTATGCGTGTTATTTATCAAAGAACTCTTTCGTGAGATGTTGTTTCTGTTCTTCGATTTCGTTCAAGTGTTTTTCTTGATTGATGACATATTTCATATAATCATACAATTGAGTTAGTATATCATTATTCAATCTAGAAATATTCACAAATACACCATTTTTATTTTCGTTTATTTGGGTGTTTTTTGAATGTAGAATACGCAAAATCTCGATTTGATGAACAACAGGCATGTTCTCGATCCCATCTTTCAACGACATCAAATAATTGGTTTTTGCTTCCACATGTTGAGCGATCGTTTGAATTTCGTTCATCGCAGATAAACTTGCGATCGCAGCGCTCATTTTATTTTCACAATAAAAAGAACCAGAATTCGATGCGGTTGATCCTGAGGCAGATGACATTTACAATACACTACTGTTTAAACTTTATACTCTTTCTTAACGTCCAACAACATCGCAATAATGGTGATATGTGTATCATGAAGAACGAATCTACGTCCAATAATTTTCACGGTGAGAATATCATTTTCTTCAATACGTGAGAATAAATCACGCGAAGACGCATGCATGTCACGTGAAAGGAAGACTTCGATTGGTGATACTTTACCTCGCTCTAAATCCTTCGCGCCAGCACGAACACCCGCTTGTGTTATGGTTTTCGCAACACACGTAATGATCGAATTTTCATCGGGATAACAAATCAAACAATCGGCGATAATGTCGAAATGTATATTCGACCCTGCGAGTGTTCCACATGAATACGATGAGATCGCTACTGTATCGGGACAAATATATCCTTCGATCGAGCAGCGTCCTTCTACCAATTTGGCAAGTTCATTTCTCAATAACTGTGCGACAGCAATACTTTTCGACAGCTTATAAAATGGTAATGAAACAGTACGCCGTATTTGACATTTGACAAAGAGTTTTGGATCACAGTAGGTGGATTCGGGTTCTGTCTCTGGTGCTTGTTCTTTATATAATTGAATACTATCGTTTTGACATACTGCTTCGCCTGTTCCGAACGAAGTGTCGGGTCCAGTTCCGGAAATAGGATCGCTTACCGGAGATAGAGTATCTGGTTTTACCTTTTTGGGTTTGGGACGTATTGTTTTTGATGTTCTTTTTATTGTTTCACCGACAGCGTTCGACACAGTTCCTATTAATGATGCTGATGCTGAGGCCATTATAGAATGACGATGACTATATAAGTTCTATATATATGTTTATATTTGTATCAATTTTATTCATATGTAGTCACATATAATAACGTGATATCCACCACCACTACTATCTACAATTTGAAGTGGTTTACCACAGCCATATATAACACCGTCACTTACGAGTTTATCACATTCGTCCTTGTTACTATGTGGATTTATCGGTTGAAGATTATGCTTGAAAACACCATGACGCAAAATACGGCAATTAAATTCACGATGAGCCACTATAAATGGTTCATTACAATGAAGACATATGAAAGTATGGTCCATTTATACTAATATACAAACAATATAAATAACCAATATATAACCAATATAAATACATAATACATAATAATTATTAAAAAGCATCGAAGTTCATTATGAAGGTATTATTTGTCAATCTTGGTGCGCATTATAAAATTTTACATGCGATTCAAAACTATAAAAATATTACATTTACAGAGGTAAAAGATATTAGTAATATTCCAGAAGAGGAATTGAGAACATACGACGCAATATATGCTCCGTGCCAACCTATCGATGTTAAAAAATATAATTATTGTAAATTTATATTTGGCGCACATTTTTCGGTATTTCCGGACGATCCAAGTGCGATTAATATGATAAAAGATATCAATTCCATGTATATTCAACCATCAAAATGGGCACTAGATGTCTGGAAAAATTATAAATTCAATAATACGATACTGTGTAAAGATTTAATTATGGGAGTATTACCTTTTGGGGTTGATACGGAAAAATTTAAACCTTTGAACAATATCCCAAGACATGACAAGAATCGTGTATTTTTGTATAAAAAATCCAGAAGTAATTATGATTACAGCGTTATAATAAATTTTTTACAAAAACGTAATATCGATGTTAAAGTGTTTAGTTATAATCAAAGATATAGCGAGGATGAATACCTCGAATATTTACAGAATGCCAAATATGGTATATGGGTTGGAATACATGAAAGTCAGGGATTTGCCTTAGAAGAAGCATTATCTTGCGATGTCCCTTTATTTGTGTGGAGCGTTACGTCAATGAATCAAGAAATTGGACCAAATTACGATAATATTCCAGCAACTACAATTCCTTACTGGGACGAAAGGTGCGGAGAATACTTTCATAGACAAGACGAAATGGAGCGTACATTTGATTTGTTTTTATCAAAATTAGATACATATAAACCACGAGAGTATGTGGTTGAAAACTTATCATTTGACGCATGTGAAAATATCTTTAAAAATTGTATCAAACAGTTGGATACAAAATAGAACAAACCTATCATTTACAATATTACATTCTATCAAAATAATGAGATGTAATATTGTATTTATTACGCCAGTTCAGCGATCACAGATATCGCATCATCGCCAATCTCAAACCTCTGTCCGATCACTCTTACACGTATTTCTTCTTCTTCTTGAAGACGCGTAAAATCAGCACGGTCATAATGATGGTCGCGAGCAACAAATACGACAACCGGGCTTTTGGGCTCGTTGATTGTTGCGCGAATACCCGCCAAACTAATATTTTTGATTACGCATGAAAATACAACACCTTCGACGAGAGAACATGATTCACATTCATATACAACTTCAAATATTGCGTTCTTTCCATGAAGATAACCATTCGAATATGTAAGAATCTTTACACTTCCTGGACGAATGAATCCTTCCGCCATACACTTTCCTTCCACGATTTTCGAGAGAATATGTTCGAGTGTATCTTTTATATTACGTCCAATAATACGGAATGGAATTTCTAATTTACGTGTTAATAATATAGTCGTATAAATACCTAACTTCGGTGCTGCTGTGGTTGGTTGATTTATTACCTTACCATACCTTGAAATACTTGCGCTCGCGCCACTCTTTTTTTCGATTGGATTCATTCAATTGCGGTGAGTTACTCTTGGTCTTGTTCTTGTTCTTGTTCTTGTTGTTCTTGCCCTAATATACAATTATACTTTATTTCTCTATATGTAATCTTTCGATATCACACAACAAAGCTTCACATGGTGTAAAAAACCATTTTCGCCCATTAATTGCTTTACGATCGAATGTTCTCAATAAAAATTCCTGAAATACACACAACTCTTTTTGGGTTCTAAATTTGGTGTTTTCAGATGTGAGTTTGTATTCATCACCTTGGGTTGCCGCATTCAACGATAGCGCAGTATTAATAATCGTAATTGCGTCTGTTTTTCCTGACTGATCGCACCGTGCGCCTTTATCGCGTTTCTTCGACATGACTTTCACTTTGAATACCAAGTATTCCTGTTTGAATAATGAAATAAAACCGACCATCATATTCATTTTTTGGATTTGTTCTGTTTGAACTTTCGCTAAACGGAGTGAGAAGTCACGTTCATCTTCTGGTTCAGCAGATACCCATTCTCGCGTTTCGTATCTGAGAACAACAAGCTCGAACAATTCTTTTTTCGCTTTATTAAATAATAACATTCCTTTATCTTCTGGTGCGCTTGGAGTAGCAGATGATTCCTGAGCCGCCGCCGCGGCTCTTCGTCCTATCAAAGGTCGATGTATCACTTGTCTAGAATAATATTGTAGGAGCATACGTTCAAACGGCGAGAGATTATGTATGAAACTGGCATCGGCACTCGCACCCGCTCCACCGGTATTGATATCCATCGATCCATTATTTTTGTGATATAAGTAATTCAAAAGATCAATCGACTCTCCAAACGACAAATGTTCGACGAGATTCGCAACAACGAGCTCGTAAAGCTCATCCAAGGAAATCTGAAATTCTTCTGTCTGAGAGATTTGTTGAATGACCTTTCCACAATAGTAATACCATTCATCTTGCTCTTTTGTAGGTTTTTCGATAATCGTCTTACATGTTTCGAATGTATTAAATAACATCGTAACCGTATTTTCTGCTGTTGGTGCTGGTTCCTCAACTTCATTTGATAACACCGCCGCAGACGACGATGAAGAAACAGATACTTGCTCTGGAACACCTACATCGATTGCTTCTCCTGCGGGAGATGCGGATTCGGCCGCTTGAATCGATGCGATTTTATTTACAACCTTTTTGTTTGGAACCACTATCGCCGCCATACCTGCTCCCGCTCCCACAGGTTTCGAGAGAATTCCCAAATAATCCTCAGTAATGTTATCTTGAAGATGATATTCAATCGCGGAGTGTTTATAAGGAACCGGAGTGCTTCGTTCATGAATACTAATACGTTTATCGGTTATTTCGATCGGTTGAAAGAGGTAATAATCACCAACATTTATAATACGTCCAAGTCGCCCATATTTATCATTCACATACTCATTCGGATCTGTTAGCATTTGTGATAAAGCTAAGTTTATTTGTGCGATGGGATATTGTCGTATCGCGTTTACATGCGCGATGATCCCATTCGGTCCCGTTTTCTTGTAGAAAAATGCGTCTTTGTATAAATCGCGGATTTTATGAATGATTTTGTCAAGGTTCATCGACATGAATTTTTCATTAAATGTATCAAGACGAACATCACTTTGTCTCTTACTCCTACCACTTCCTTCATCGCCTTCGCTGTCGCTATCGCTGTCGCTGTCAATCCCATATAAATCGTTCTGTTCTTGAATCGGTCGTCCATTTGAAAATGTAGGGCGACAAACATACTCACATCGTTCCATATAATCGCATAATGCGGAATATGGTCGCGCGCCAACTTGATAATCGATTTCTTTGCGTGACGAAAGATTTTGGCGAACTACTTGATTCAGTTGTGCTGCGGTTTGAGTATTATGTTGAACATTCAGCAGGCAGTCCACCGCTGATGTTCGAAGAACACGTGATACAACGCCGATCTTTACTGCTTTGAATTCTGAGAGACGATACAAATAAAGGTCGATTGCCTCGATCTCGGGATTTGATAGGTCAGTTCCATATAAATACAATTCAACATTTCGCCGTGAAAATGGTAGTCGCTTATGACTACAATTGCGGATAGCACGACCGATAATTTGTTCGAGGAGGTTCATGTTATACCAAGGCTCCAAAATATGAACCTGACGAATGTTTTTAAAATCAAGACCTTCACTTCCTGCAACAGATATAATCACAACTTTGACATTTTCACCATTCGTGTTATTTTCACTTGTCAGCGCTTTCAATTCATGTAAGTTATCTGGTGAAATCGTGGGATCACCGGTGATAACAGAATAACGTGCTGGTCGAAATGGTTGGTCGGGATAATCTGCTTGATGTCGGCGCTGTGGAAGCATCGTAATTGAGTCGATATTTTGTGTAGGTTTATTTCGGAACAGAGAAGAATTGCCGCCAGCAACGCTGTAACGCGTAAAACCGAGTTCCTCTAATGCGAGGGCAATTGGAACAACACCGCCATCAATATACTGACTATATACAAGGATTATGCCTTCGCTTACCATAACCTTATCAGTTATATGTTTTATTTTCGCTGAATATCGTCCAATATTATCTGGCGCGAAGATACGTGATGACGCTTTTGTTGTTGTTTCACCGTGCGGAAGTTTAAATCCGCGTATAAATTCCGGTCGGTATTCAAAATTTAACCTCATCGGTGGATTACCTACCTCTTCATACGACATAATGTGACGCAATCCCTCTTTCCCGATACATGCCGCGATATCAAATTCGTCATTCGGATCATTCACATATTCGATAAGAGACGGGTGAGGATATACCATGTTTAATGCTTCAAGTGGTCGTTGAACCGCAGCATAACCAATCGTATCCATATTTTCAAATGACGGAAAATCAGCTGCTTCGACTAAGGTGGTTTCATCGATTACAGCACTCGGACTTGCTGCTGATCCGGCTTCCGCTCCGACTGTCGCTTGCGTTTGTGCGTTTGCCGCCTCTCCTTTGCCCTTACCTTTGCTCTTACCTTTGCCCTTACCTTTGCCGCTTTCTTTTCCTTCTTCCGCAGCCGCCGCCGCCGCAGCCTCCACCGCCGCTTTCTTTCGTCGAGCCATCGCGGTCTTCTTATAAATATACATCGCCTTCATATCGTTAATAATAAACCGATATGCGGCTTCCTGTATATCTCCTGCACGCGTCATATATACATCAATATGTTCAATCGGTTGTTCAATATAACGCCCGTTAAGCTGACGACGTGGATATCCTCCCGCTCCGGCTCCGGGTCCTGCCCCCCCTTCCCCTGAAACGCGCGCAAGAAGCGAGAATTCTGGCGAATGTTCTCTCGGATAGATACGATAAGGAAAGGTATACGGATTCTCACCGCGAACGAAAGAAACATATCCAGTCGCTTTACGGATAAGAAGGTCCTTCCCGATCTCTCGACCCTCCGCATCTACACGGAAATTACCACGATCGTCAAAAACATCCGCGATATCGATGGTCGCGCGACGGTCATTCAAGTTCATAAGGTTAATCAACCAAACAATTTCCTTATAACTATTATACATGGGTGTGCCTGAGAGAAGCAGCAGCCGCACATTATTCACCTTTTGAACAATCTGGAACAATATCTTCGCAACACGCTTATCGCGATTATCGTCGGTAATGCGAATGTTATGAACTTCGTCAATAATAATAAGTGTATTTGCGAATAATTTACGCAACTTCGTAACAGAAAGGGTTTCGATTGCAAGTGTCTCCATTTCGGCTGCCTTGGCAATATCAGCAGCTGATTTACGACCTTTCTTTATAGGGACAGAACCAGCACCGGTTCCGGAACTAGCACCACTAGATGCTGCCGACATCGTCGCCTTACGACGCACTTCTTGAATCGCTATATCGTCTTGTGATATGCCAATACTGGATGCATGAGTTCGTGTATAATTCGCAAATTCATTATAACCGAAAAATAAGTAATGCGATGAAATAAGACGACGTATCTGTTTGATCACCTTATCACGTGTTAGCCCTTTCATATTCATCGGGTTTATCTCTTTGATAAATTTATTTCCGGTGCATGCGCGGATATTCCATACACCTGGCTCAATCTCTCGAAGCTCGCGTTCATCAAATAACTGAAGTCGAAAATTCTCTTGAACGTTCGGCGAAGCCACCACAATAATTTGCTGTGTAATTCCCATTTGTTTCATATAATCCCGCATCTCTTCGGCAACACTAATCGCCGAACATGTTTTTCCGGTTCCCAGACCATGATATAACAGCAAACTATTATAGGGGGTCTCCACCGAGAGAAAATTCCGAACAAATTGTTGATTGGGCGCCAATTCGATCTGCGCATTACACAAAATTTCTGCTTCTTCTTCCACATTTTTTGTATTATCAACATCCATTTTGGTATCAAAAAACTCTTTACGAAGCGCTATTTTAGTATTAAAGTTAGGATCGTTTAAGGTTGGATATAGACCAGTTAATGCCGCAGCGGCGGTGGCGACATCCACTCCTTGCCCTTCCCCCTCACTATCGCCATCCATCGGTAAAATACCAATATCATGTATTGTCATCTCTCGTTCAAGTAATTCCTTTTTAAGAAGAACTTTATTGAATTCCTTACTAAATGGATTATTGATTTCTTCTGGTTTGAGACGTTGTCGGCCTTCTTCCAGATCTCGTTTCATTCTCTTAATCATAGTTTTCGGGTCTTCTCTCTGAACAACCGCAGGCTGAGCAGCAGCCGCTTTCGGTTTCGGTTTCGGTTTTATTGTTCGCGGTTTTTTTAGATCGATCGGCGCATTCTCAGGCATTACAGCCATGGCCGCAGCAGCAACAGAAGCAACCGACGGACTACCCGAAGGACGAATCGTTAGTTCTATTGGTATATTTTCTTGTTCCTCGGCCATAGGTAGTTTATTCCTCTTATGTATCGTATCTATTATTTTATATCGTGATTGACCCTTTATATACATACGCAAAATAAAAAGGATTCAAAAAATCTGGTAGCGGGATAATATGTTGTTGATCTTACGAACAATACCGATTTTTTCTAAATTGTAAGGTCGTATCGTTTTAATACATTCGTCAAATGACATCCATTTCATAAGGCCAACCTCCATGATATCATGTGCCTTTTTCGGTTTCTTATCTAAATCAACCATCGCAAGAAAATACTTCTGTTTATAACATTTCATATCTGACCCCATAAATATTTCTTCGAATGGAGCAATATTTTGGATTACATTATCATTTCCGATATCATATCCAGTCTCTTCAAGGCATTCTCTCAGTGCACATGGAAGGTCTTTTTCATTATAATTCCGCCGTCCTTTTGGAAATCCCCATTCCGTTTCAGTCCAATTTGTCGTTGATTCCTCAATAAATTGATGAAGACTCTTAACGCGTCCGTCTTTTGTGCGTATCCCACCAATAACCTGACGATACTTTTCATACGAAATCTGTTCTTCATTTTTATACTGGCTGCTTCGCGTATATTCGCCCCATAATAGACGCCAAAGTTGTTCGAATGTCAGTCGTAATAGATTCGCTTTTTCAGAGATCGTCATTTCATCGATAATACGTTGAATATATGCTTCATCGTTCAAAGAATATTTACCTCTAACAAAATCAACAAATCCGAATGAGTCACGACGACGTATCATGAGAAACTCTGGTCCAGTTTCACCACATCGAAACGCAATAACGCCGATACTTGTAATTGGTGCGCGGCAATTATTATACACGTGATTTGTTCGATTACAATTATTACAGAAATATTTGTTGGATTCACCGCTGCTTACAAGCGTTCCTGTGTTGGCCACCGCAGCGCTTCCTCCACCGACTGTATATTTCGTTCGATGATTTCGTATTTGTGTTATTTCAAGATATGATAACGCAGATTTAGGATTATTTATCTTTTGTATTTCGTCCTCGTCTTCCATATTTAAAATTCGCTTATCGTAGTTCTATCTTTGTTTTTATGTCGTTTCATTATAGACAAAGCAATCGATGCTCCGACTCGACGCGAAAGTATGGGGACCACAATACTGGTTTTTTTTAATGACAGTCGCGGTGAATTATCCGGATCATGTGAATGATGTAACGCGTAAAAAATACTACGATTTCGTCCAAAACTTTTCGATGTTTATACCTGATCCAGAAATGGCGTCTGAGTTTGACCGAATGTTGGGAAAATATCCGGTCACGCCATATTTAGACAGCCGCGATTCATTTATTCGTTGGGTTCATTTCATTCATAATCGTTATAATGTTCTCTTGATGAAGGATGAAGTTAGCTTACATGACGCTCTCGAGAGATATTATTTACATTATCGTCCGAAGTCTGTTCAAATATTGGAAGAAATGAAGTATCGAGAGAAGCTCGTGTATTTGTTATTAATAGCAGGATTGGGGTATGCGGCATATTATTATCATAATCGGTAGCTAAATATTCGAGACTATATATAACTTGTCAAGTCAAACCTCTGAATAAATGGTAAAAACCGAATACATCGTATTTATTATTACGGCGGTTCTGATTATAAACACATACTATGATGGACAACCGTTAAAGATGTTCCAAAGCAATCAAAAATGGATTAAGATAGCGACATTCGGATTCATCGGTCTATCGCTCTTCATGTTTCTACGTCGCAATCCGGAAAACTCTAGGCAATTGTTGTTTCATGCCAACGATATCATCAAATATATGCCAATAAGTAAAGGAACTGCCGATATGATAACACCGTTTTTTGATATGACGGGGGTTCCGCCCCCCCACGACGGTGGTGCGATAGGCGGAGCGATTGGTGGAGCGATGGGCGGGGCGATGAATAGTGCAATAGGCGCAAGAAGAGCGCAACCCATCGCGCGGCCGTCTTTGGGAGGAGCCACCCCCGCTGAGAGACGGTTGCTCAACTCCGGCAAAAACTCTAGCAAACGCAGTGTAAGTGAAACAAAGAAAAAGTATGTTGCCGCACAACAGGGGTGGAAATGCGGTGATTGTCAGCGTCAACTTCCCGCTTGGTTCGAAGTAGATCATGTTATTGCCTTAGAACATGGTGGGTCAAAC
>Ga0255211_1000518_pt1 | contig 13700 bp, 15 predicted proteins | sample Miss_Yuk_RepB_8d_FD_183036 | JGI IMG/M metagenome (GOLD analysis project Ga0255211, IMG submission 183036) | Freshwater microbial communities from Mississippi River, Louisiana, United States - Miss_Yuk_RepB_8d | ecosystem: Environmental > Aquatic > Freshwater > River | place: USA: Louisiana...
CTTTCCAACATTCTCAACATCCTTTCCATTCTTTCTCTACCTTTCTTCTTTCTCTACCTTTCTCATTTCAATTTTTTTCTTTTCTCTACCTTTCTTTCTCTTCTCTCTCTTTCTCATTTCTTTTCGTCTCAACTTCAACTTTTTTTCCATTATATCTTCTAACTAAAATGCCGCCTTCCATTTTCTCAACAATAACTTCAGGTTTTGCTTTTTGTTGTTCTTGTTTTTTCGTGGGTTTGACAGAGTTCATAACTGCGAGTATATATGTATACAATGATTGTATACGTATATTCATAAGTAATACATTTCAATTTATTATATATTCATTCCTTGATTGCCATTTTGGTCTGTCTGTAACTCTCCAAAATGAAGTGATTGTGCACTTCGGACGCTTCCTGTTTGAGAGTTGACTTGTGATGGTGCTGATTGTTGTGGTATAATTACATTTTGATTTACTGGAGAATTACTGACAGGTAATGACAAACCCGGTGACTTTGACTGTAAATTCTGAAACATTTGTAATAGTTGTATATTAGATGAATCCGGTTGGTTAACATTATGAACGGTATTAATTGCAATTGGATCGATACTAACAGTATCTTCATTATCTACATTATGTGCTTGCATTGGATGTTGTGAATGCAATAAATTTGTTTCACCATTTAAAATTGGCTGACTACGTAATTGAGATGATGTGTTTGTTTTCACAGACATATGCGGTTCTTCTTGATTTCCATTCATACCAGATGTATTTTTCGGACTTGCTTCACGACTTCCGTGTCGACTCGCAAATTCATACTCTTTTTCATTATTATAAGGGTTTACTTTGACTTCGGTGAGTCCATTCACAAAATTTGGTTTTTTTACTCTCTTATAACGACGGTATTTTGCATTATAAAGTTCAATAATATCATCATCTATCAACGGTGCGATATCTTGCATATTTTTAATATCCGTTTTCACAATATTCATCATATTTTCAGCTGTGGCGCGTTGTTTTCGGTGAAGCGTAAGTTCAATCTGTAACTTTTTTGATATTTGTGAAAACTGCAATGAACATATCCGATGAGACTCTGCACGTTTTGCAAGTTGAAAGTATGTATCAACTGACTTGATTATACCTACAAACACACTTCCTACACCTAATATTATATTCATCTTATCATATTGTAAATCTATACCAGTAATAAACCCAATTGCACTACTCAAAATAATCACAGGAATATTAATGTAATTAGAACGCTTATTGTATTTTTCATATGACATTCGATGAAGAATGGATAGAGACTCACATTCTTCAGAGTTTTCTTTCAAAAGTTGTTCTAATTCTGTATTATATGTAATAACATTGTCAGTCATATTATAACAATTGTGTATTATATATGTCATACATATAATATTCTAAATAACTGAACTCTGTCCTCTTGGAAGAAAAATAACAAACAAACCAACTGCTATAAACCAAAGTAAATAACTAATATAAAAAACAATTTCTATATCTAAAAAATTCATAATTTGAATGATAATCCCACTTACAAACATAAGAGCAATTAGATTATAAAGCTTGTTATCAAATAACCCCATTGAAATATCGATAATATCAGTGAATGTTATATATTGATTATACTATTTTACAAAATTGTATACTCTGTATATGAAGGGTCATAATGTTCCGGACATTTATTTAAATTCACTTCATAAAATGATAGTAACTGAAAACTATGATGATCATGCAGAGACCAAACCGGACGAAGAATATTTTTGTCTGACTTTGCATAAAATCCATTATACATAGTATCATATGTATTTGTCCAGTCATAATCATAACTATATATACTATCATATCTCTTATCATGACTGTAATCTTCTTGAGTATGATGAAAATTGTGTGTCATTGATTCGAATATACTTTTTCGTTCTGTATATTTTTTTACCAACTCTACATCAACATTATCATCGATAAACACAGTTTTCATCTTTTTCGTAAATACAGCATATCTTGATATTCCGCCATTTGCAGACTCCCGTTTTTTTGTTTTATTTTTTATTTTTAAATAACATGCCCAATAAAAAGAATGTTGTAATGTAGTGAAGTAATAAAATGGTCCGTATCGTGAAATAATAGGTTCACGTTTTAATCCATATACAACTGTATTTCTAGCATAACATATATCCGATCCATAATATAATATCAATGGTGCTTCAATATTTACTGACTTAAACCGTTTATTTGATTCTGGTGAGATAATGGTTGCTTGTAATATTCCTACAGTCGGATATGCAACAAAAAAATCAGTTGTGTTTGCATCAATTGGTATATTCATGTATTTTTTATCATACAATATTTCTGTAGTGCATATCCATAACCATTGGTCCGATTTTTGTAGTGATATATATGCCATTTTTTCATTTTTTAGTTCATTTATAAAATACTTTTCATAGAATATAAAACATTGTTCAGTAATTTCGTCATAAAAATATCCCTTAAACCTATATTTACCAGTAAATAGTTTTTTCATTATTTGTTCTGTTTCTCTACGAACATTGTGTTTTGGGTTGTATTGAAAATAAGGTAAATGGCACGGTGAGTCATGTGACTTATCATAGTAAAATAGAAACTCTAAAAACGGTAAAGAACTACGTGTATTTATTTTATAAATCACTAATTGGTATTTTTTTATTTCTGGATGTGCATCTGCAAATTCTTCAATATCATATTCAAGTTCTTCGTCAATGAATGTATAGTGATAATGTTGTCCTATCGTAGTATTTGTTCCTAATGTTACCATGTAGTCATTTTTGTCTGGATTTGATTGCTGACGAATTACACTTTCATCATCAGTTGTGTCAGATAATTTAACTATTTGACTTTCATCGTCTGTTTCACTATCTACATTTGTTTTTCCGCTCTTTTGTGACCGGTCATCATCAACAATAGTATCTGTTTTACTGTCTCTGTCTCTCTCGGTGTCAGTGTCGGTATCAGTGTCGGTATCGGTGTGTGATTTACTTGTTATCTTGGTTTCTAGACTATCGGGTTTAATTTTTAATATTTCGCGTACTGCGTTTTTCTTTTTAGCTCCACCACTATAAAACATATATCAGTGTATTTGTTATATAGAAATACTGATATCCATATAACATATGTATTTATTTGATTTTTGGTATTTTCATTTTGATTGATTCTCTTGTTTTTTCTACTCGTGACGCTAACAAAAATTCCGTTAAACTATTTGCCTTTTCAACATCATCTTTATAGTATGTTGTAAGTGCGGATTTAAGTTGACCGTTATTTAAAGGTGCACGGACTTTTGTTTTAGAATAGACAATCCGCCCATTTGCAATATCGAAACAATCAATTTCGTTTTGTCGCATCACATTCAATAACGATGCGGATAATTGTTGATGAATCAGTTTTCGTTTCTTAATCTCCGCAGATAATGTACTAATTTCATTCTCAATACGGACCCATTGGCGTAGATGGTCTTTAAGTTGTTCTTTAGTTATACTAGAACTGGATTGTGTATGTGGTTGAATTTGTGACTTCGATTGGATTGACATCATTTTTTCCAAAGATGAATCTTTAACAGGAACTAAATCCATAGACATTGTTTTTGTTTCGTTGTCAGATACTGTTGATGCAGTATTTAATACAGAAACTGTAACCGTTGAATGTTGATTAGAAGTTGGTATATTCATTGTATTAACTATACTTATAATTAATATAATTATTCATATGTAATATCGCATTTTATGCTAAACGAAATTAGCATGAACTCAATACTTATTATTTCATGATTGATATTATTGTAATAAAAAACAATCTAGTATTGATAATGGGGATATACAAAATATAATTGGACCCTACCCCTTCCTCCCCCATTCGTCATAGATAAAGGTCATTATTCTAACTTAGAGCATGGGTTCTCCAAAGATTCGAATGAAAAAGGTTCATCGTAAGGTTGATTTGGCGTATTAAATGAAGATTCGAACATGATACAAGTTTAGTTGTCAGTTATACTTATAATTGATATAATTATTTATATTTATTTTCGTGGTTTTTGTGCTAAACGATACGCACTTTTATTATGTGCGCATTCTTTGTCGATAATATGAAAATCAACAGCAGAAGCATTTCCACCAGTAATTGCGCTTGCTAATCGTGCATTTCCCCATGATTGAGGTGTCTGGTTCGGACGAGAACCAGAAGAATAATATGCACCTTCACCTTTCCGGACAATTTGCCTCAATCCCTTTAAAGAACATCCGGTTTGTTTTGATAGTTCTCTAGTAGGTTTTATGTGTTCTACATGGTATAGTCGTCGTGCGCGTTCTAGGTGTCTGGATGGTTTGGAATGAAACGACTTCATAGTTTTTCGTGTGTAATACTTATGATGCTTGTATAACTTACGTGATTTTATCAGTTCTTTACGTTGACGTGCTTTATCACGACGCGATAGTGTGTCTGGTAGATACCTCTTAATGAAATTCATCTTTGTTATAATACTCTAGGATTTTTTATTACAGTATTATATAAAATGCTGAAACGAGTTCGATTAACATTGATGGCTAATACCCATGATAATAATAAAAATGCATCATATACTGCTGGTTCTGGCGTAGGATCGTCATCAATATCAGTTCGGCGCGCAAAAATGCTGAAGTCTAGTCCACCAGTTGCCTCATTATGTCACCTGCAACCTGTTCCTGGGAATTCCCGTGTAAACAACGTGTTTATGAAAATGTAATACCATCATTTATACACCTTATCATAATGTACTTTACAATATGCAGGCGAACCTGAATGTTCTATAGTATTTGTAATATATTGTCCAGATGTGGTCGTTTTTGGTATCCATATTGATTTACCACATTGACACCCTTTACGTGGACCCGATAATAATGTAAATGAACAAACTGTAGTTGCGGGATTATGATGTGATACTATAACATTTTGTGTTTCAATATTTGTGTCGGTTATTTTTTTGGACGCACGGGACCTAGTTTGAGGGGGTGATTTTTGTAAATGCGGAATAGGAGATGTATTTGTTCCATTGGTTGTCGATGATGATGTAGACACTCTTCTTGATTTACCTTTTGGTCCAGATTCTAGTTTATTCAAATGCCTACTGCACAACATTATACCATATTTTTCATTATAGATACATGGAGACTGACATTTTTTGCTTTCACTCGTAGTAAAAACAGTGTTATCTCCACCATTTATGAATGTTTCGTATTCACAAGTAAGACCTGAAAGTGCAATATTTGGCGGATTATTCACATATTTCACTTTACAAACATCGGGGTAAGGATAATATGGTAAAATACTATGAGTAATAGAACGACAATATGGACACTTTATTTCATTATATTCAAGTTTAGTTGTCTCAAGATTATATGAACTATTGTAATTAAAAGATAATAAATTGTGATGTGAAGATTGGGCGATTGCATTACTATTATTTAATTGTTGAGACTTTATGTATGTTGTAACTAATTTAGATGAAAGGTTTTTAGGCAACATTGAGCATTTTTGAAATAATACATCTTTAAATAACGGGACATAATTGAACTTGTGCCCACATTCTAACGTGATATGGTCTTTTCGTAGTTTTTCATCAGTAATTAAACAACGATGAGATGTATCCGTATTATCCGGGGTTTCGGATTGACTCTGTTTATCATTTATTATTTTTTTCAATTCTTTAAAAAAATCGATATCACACTCTAATTCATATACACAACCAGCGTTCATATTTATATTATGAATATAAGATTGTGATTTTTTTATATTCATATAATTATATTATTTCATTATTTCAAATACTATTTTATTAAAATACAAATTCTATATACGTAATGGTTACAAAAAGTGTATGGGGACCGTGTGTGTGGTATTTATTTCATACATTAGCGTATAAAGCAGTTCCTGAAAACTTCCCTGAAATAAAAGATGAACTTATTATGTATATACAACGTATTTGTGCAAATCTGCCATGTCCAGAATGTACACAACATGCAACCGAATACATGAAAGCACGTGCGCACATTCTAACTCATATCACTACAAAAGACCAACTCCATTATTTCCTTGTAGATTTCCATAATGCAGTGAATATTCGAAAACAAAAACCAAAGTTCAGCTATGAAGAAGCAAATAAAAAGTATAATCATGCTAAAACACAGGATATTATTTTATACTTCTTCAAAATTTACGGAGAACGGTCAAGTGGTGGAAACTTGAAAATGTTTACAAATGGGTTTCAAAAACAAATACTGTTGTCTGAATTTTCTGCATGGATTATCAGACATTATTCGAAATTTTATAATTAGTGGAAGATTGTTTCGATGCGGTGGCGCGCCACATCGTATCACGCAGGATACAGAACCTTTTTCTGGACAGCATCCCCCTTTTCAATGATATCGGTCGGCATATGACCAGATGATTTGAAAAACTTCTTATAATTCCGGATAACATAATCAACAGTCTTGTCTCGGGCTTTTGGATACAGATAAACTTCATACGCATCTTGTGACATAGCTGATGACAAAACTGCGACAATCGTAGGATCGGCGTCAAAGCTATCGAACATCGCACGTATGGCGTTTTTACCCGTTGGAACCTCGACTATTTTATGCGATGAGGCATTACTCGGCTTTGCGTAAATTACGACGACTTTACGTCCCGACGCGAGGTCCTGCCAGAACTTTTCGAGAGGTTTATTCTTGCCCCACACTGAATCAGGGTCGGCATCCATCGCTAGAACTCGCGCAGATTTATGACGGCGTTTTATCGTCCGGTTTTTACGCGTTGTTCCGTCGATTTTCCGCCATCGTTGAACCCCGCGTGTATCGGCAATAATGACCCACTTATTTCCATCATTGCCGGTTTTGATGGTTCCGCGCTTGAATAGGGTTGCACTTGCAGAAGGCGCTTTTCTCGTCATACCATATTAATTATAGAATAGATATTATTATGTGTATTATACTATCTATTTTTGAACACAATGATTACAGGTCCTGTATGACCTGACCATTCTTATAAACCGAACACTTGAACGTCTGATTTTTCGGACGCTTGCATACAACATTATTGCTTACTAGATCATGGAAAAACAGTAAACTTTCATGTTCACTGAACTTCATAACAAAATACCAAATCGCGCCGAGGAAACCACCAATAATAGCACCAAATGTAATACCACGAGGAACGGTGCATGAATACTGAAGTTTCACATAAGCATCCACTGCAAATATACTAACAATTGTTCCGATGATCCACATATTCACTTGGTTATTTGCCAACATCGGCAAAAGAAGATAAACAAGTGTAAACATGATGAACATACTATTATAATTTGGAACGTTGTATTGCGTTGGAACCAATGGAAAATTAATTAGATTACATATGGCGCCTTGATTCTCATCTGGTTCACTTCCAATCATAAACATTACTGCCAAATTAATAACAGATGCGATCAGAACTCCACCTAGGTATATCAAACCTTTAATGTTCTGATTAAATACAGATATGAGAACAAGGAAAGTTCCTAAAAATAAAGGTGCAAATACACTGAATAGTTGAACAATGTTCGAAAATGTAAGTTGAAGTGCCATTGTTTTATCTAGTTATATACTCATAGTATTTTAATCTTACTTGTCAATACTATTTCCCTCGTAAAATTGATATTTAAACACAAACCTAGATATTATGTAAAGAGTCGAAACCGGCATTTTTATATTTACGCTATGGGTATCCCGAGTTATTTCTCAAATATTGTTAAACAATACAAGCATGTTATCAAACGGTTAGCAGGTTTGCCACAAATTCATAACTTGTATATGGATACAAATGGTCTCATTTATGACGCTGTCCGTGTCGTTGGATCGAACCATGGAATGTCGGACAATGAGTATGAAGCAAAGATCATTCAATGTGTTTGTGAAAAAATCGACGAATATCTAACATTATTTCGTCCAACAAATAAGGTATTAATCGCTTTTGATGGTGTTGCGCCTGTGGCTAAACTGAATCAACAGCGCGAACGAAGGTATAAATCATGGTTCACTGGAGTTGTTGAAAAGACGATTGCACGAAAAAATGCATTATTGGATCCAACATCTATTGATGGAGTTGGGAATAAAATGGAATCGAAGGCCTGGAATACATCGTCTATTACACCTGGGACGGCATTCATGAAGAAATTGAATACAAGGATGAATGACTATTGTGCTGAGAAGAGTAGAATAATTGGTTCGTCTGTTGTATACATTTATTCTGGGAGCGATGTTCCAGGAGAAGGTGAACACAAAATATTCGAATACATTCGTGATGATGCAAATTATCACCGAGATACAACAACACTCATCTACGGTTTAGATGCAGATTTGATTATGCTTTGTTTGAATCATCTTCATATTTCACAACATATCTATTTGTATCGTGATACACCTGAGTTTATTCAATCACTCGATACTACCCTATCATGTACTGAACAATATTACCTAGATATTCCTGCGTTTGCATGTTCTCTTGAAGCTGTCATGCGCGAGACTACTGCGCCACGTGTAAACACGAATACGAATACGAGTAGTTCCTATGTTTCTGATGCATCAACCATTGCTAAAAACGCACCTCAACAAGAATATCATATCACTACCGATGTTATTGCTGCTATCGATGATTATATTGTCATGGCATTCATGTTAGGAAATGATTTCATGCCTCATTTTCCTTCTTTGAACTTGCGAACAAATGGAATGACTGTGCTACTTCAAACCTACGCAAATATGTTTCGTGAAAGCAAGGAGTATTTGGTGACTAGAGATCCCGTGACTGGACGGCCAAATATTGTATGGAAAACCATGCGTTCATTTATAGCACTTTTAGCCGATACAGAACATAACCGTTTTATGAATGAGCACAAGTTGCGCGAACGTCAAAGTAAACAGCGGTTCGGTGGTGGTGACGGAGGTGGAGGCAGCGGCGGCAGCAGCAGCGGCGGTGGCAGCAGCAGTAAAAAGGGGGGTCTTGACCAGAAGACGTCATCTGCCACAGAAACTCCGACAGTAGTAGTTGATATTCGTGACCTTACCAAGATTGCATGTGAACGCGTCGTTCAATTGGTCGCGAATGTTGAAAAGTGTCACTCGCTGAACGACTTCATGACAATCCCTCTCCAAGAACGCGCAGTTGAGAAATACATTGACCCATATCGTGAGAATTGGGAATACCGTTATTATGATGCATTATTTGGAGTAGATATTTACGCAAATGGAGTGAAATATAAAGGGAATGTTGGTATTGATCGTCTTCAGTCGATTTGTGTGAATTATATTGAAGGATTGGAATGGACAATGCGATACTATTCGACCGGTTGTGTTGATTGGCGATGGACATATAAGTACCCTTATGCGCCCTTGCTTGTGGATTTGATGCGTTATATGCCTCATTTGGATACCGCTTTGTTTCCAAGTGCGCCGAATGGCGGTACTCCCGCGAAGAACCCGGTGCAAGATATTGTTCAGTTGTGTTACGTTTTGCCGATGGCCTCGCATGGTTTGTTACCACCTTCTGTGGCTGAAAAGTTGAAGCGTTATTACTCGCATTATTATTGCGATAAGCTTGATTTCAAGTGGTCATATTGCAAGTATTTCTGGGAGGCGCATACTGAGTTGCCGCACATCCGAATTTCAGAGTTGGAGCGGGTGGTCGTGGGGGTGTAATATGTGTGTATAAAGGTTGTCTCATTTTGTCCTTTCAGACGGTGTAACTATAGTAAATCATTAAACTATGATTAGTCACAATTTTATTTTTGAACAAAGTAAACATTCTAACCTAATAATAAACAGTAGTTACCAATGATAGAATATTTACCATTAGTTACAATCACTACATATACGATATATGCTTTTATGAACGAACTATATGAACAATTTAGTAATTCATGTTAACCCAATCTCTCGTGATCACCGCATCAACACTTTCCAGCGCGCCTTCAACCCATCCCTGGTCACGACTTACCATCTCGCCAACGACGACAATCCCCTTTTCCGGATGTTGTGCTTGACGGATGAATTCAGCGCGCGATTTGAATTCTTTAGTAAGTGGTTCATAGTAGTGTGTGCCGGTCGGCCAGTAATAATCCTTAATCGCGATAATATGAAGGGGGGTTGATGGCGATATACCAAGCGCTTCGGCCGCCCACTTTGCATACAAATCGCAGTTTTTGCGTGTATTATCTAGTGCACCTTTAGCCTTAAGAGCTCTGGCGTGTTGGTTGTCGCTATATGCGATCATATATACACCTTTATCTGGGTCCATAGGTATCATCTTTTGCAAATGCCCGGTTTCAAGAACTGTAAATGAAGTTACATATTTCTTCATGATTTCAGTGCTTTCACGGTCAAATTTCGCATATAAAATCAAAAACGGTTGTCCTCGGATTTTCTGGTATATGCTTGTTCGAGCCGACGCACTTGGAAGAATCTTTCTTACTGCCTCGACTGTAGTTGCTACAATTACCTTATTTGCATAATATGATTTATTACCGCTAGGCGTGGTTGTCGCTACTTCAAATATACAACCGGGACTCTCTTCTATTTTGCGAATACATTTTACTTCCGTTGAAAAACGAAAATGATTAACGCCACCGATTTTTTGATATAATGAATCAATGAGTTCATCCCATGGAACATGAATCGCGGTCCATCCAGCAACATTATCATCCATACCGTAATGGTAAAGGGTTTCATAAACATCTGCATCTTCAAAGTCAGTATAACCTGTAGTGTTTACGAAACTTCGATACTTATCTTTGCCGAGTATGTCAATAAAGAAATCCTTGAATGTCTTTCGGGAGTGTCGGTAATGTTCGGGTCGTTTATTGTATTCAGTCTTCAAGGTTCGCATCGTCTTCATGACATCGTCAGGTTGAAATAGTGCTCGTGGAACATAGATTCTCTCGGAAGTAAATTCGGAGTTGTGGACTTTGGCATCTTTGAGTAGTTTAATCAAGGCGTGATCCTTCCCTTTGCGACCAACACCTGCACCCACGACGACATTTGCACCATAAAATTTCTCATTCCCTGCGCGCCCACCTAGCCATTGTTTCTGATTCTTTTCTAAAATAAGGAATGATATATTCGGTGAGGCGAGACGTTTTATTTGGTATGCTGCGTATAAACCAGCAATCCCGCCACCAATTATAATAATATCAACGACGGTCATATTATTATAATGTTAGAGGTTTATTTACTTGATCTTCCGTATGAAAACCTGACTATCTTTTTCACCTAAACGTTCTATTCTTTTGTGATAACCTGACATAAATGCGTCAATACCTCTTTGGGTTAAGTCGGGACCTCCCCATCCATAGTCATCAAATATCATAATGCCGTCCTTCTTCAGTTTACGAAAACTAAGCACTGCATCTTCTAACACATATTCGGGTTCATGATTACCATCGATGTAAATCATATCAAAAAAGTTATCCTCCAATGTTGGAATTACAACATTTGAATATCCGCGATGTACAGTGATCTTGTCTTTACTTCCAGACGACTCCAGATTGGCACTGAATGCTTCATAAATAGATGGCTGTTCATTTTTGTATTCAGGATATTCATCATAATCCTCCCATGGGTCGATGCAGTGTAACTTAGATTCCGGATGTTGACCATACGTCTTGTCTACCGAAAAGAGGTTTGCTCCGTAAAAAGTACCAATTTCTAAATAGTTCACCGGACGAGTTTTATACTGATTCACGTCAATATGCCCGAACCAATTCGGCGCCATACGGTAATGAATTCCAATGAAATTATCTACTAGCATTCGATATTATAATACTAATACTAAATTATTGTGGTTTGTACGCAATCTTAATTCGCATATTCATCTTTGTCGATAATTACATTCTGTGCAATATTCTTGATCACTTTCGTTACATTGTCATCATCTCCGTCGAATCCGTGTCTAGAAAGAGTCATGTATATACTATTTGCACGTGTATCACTATTTTCACATTCCGGATGTTCTTTGGCCCATTTATTTATGAGATCCACGTTTTTTTTCTCTACAACACGAACTGCATTCGCGATTTTCTGACTTTTAATATTCTCTCGTTCCCACTTATCGTCGTCTTTGATATATAGAATTTCTCGTTTAATGTCGCTACAATGAATCGGGCGTTTCGTTACATCCGTCTTCTCCAAATTCTCTATAAAAATCTTGGAAATTCCCTTCACGAAACCGTGTTTACCAACGTCCTTCATATCATCCGTATCTAATTCGATGGTTTGCACAAATTCAGTCATATTCATCGCGTCTTTGCATTGTTCATTCAAGAACATATTGATATTAAATGTTTTGTTGTTCATGTTATTCATGTTTGTCATGTTTCCGTTCACAGTAAGGTTATTACTGGTATTATGTGACATGTTATTCGACGGTTCTTGTGTAGTATCTGCCGCTGTATTCGACTTCACTGCTAGTAAAACTGCGCCGATCATCTGCATCATCTGCTCTTGGTTCGTTTTGAACATTTCCAACATCGCGGATGTCATTATTTCGACCGGTGTTTTGTCTGATGTGGTGGTATTATTGGTTGGGTGTGTATTCTGACTACATGATGAAACATTGCATTTCTTAGAATGTTGCCATAAACCTTTCTTAGAAAAATACGGTCGATTGCAATTTTTGCATGGGTATATTTTTCTGGATTCTGGGGCTTGAGCGACCTCCGGGGGTGCTTGGTTGGTCAAATTCCCCCCATTTACTGGATTGGTAATTATGGTAATTTTGTGCTTCTTCGTCTTCAAATGTTCTATATAGTTACAACTTTTACTCGTATAAAAGTCACAACTTTTACAAGAAAATTTGGCGCTTTTTTGAGGGTAACTAACTGACCCACACTGTAACCCTACCGGGAATGTTGGTAGCGTTGGAAATTTTATCTTACTGGTTGGCATCTGTTCAAAAAATGTCTATTTTCAGAATCACCTAAATTACCTTTCCAGTTTTTGTCCGAAATTATGTCCGTTTTCGTATAACATAGGGATAGACAAAAACGGATCGAAATGAACGAACGAAAAATTATCAGTCACAATTTTTTCGCCGGAAAAAAATTTTGTGACGATAAAGTTAAAAATGCACGATTTTCATGTTTCAAAAGTCTCCGGCGCAAACAGCGTTTTGGACATTTATAGAATCCAGCCGGTATATAACTGGTTTGGTAATCTACTGGATGGTTTTCCAGTTCATCCTGTTCATATTTTCGTTACGATATTTCAAGCGAATATTTTCGGCAAAAAACTGAGTTTTCAAACCAAATATTTTCGGTGGAACACCGACTTTTCAAAAGTTTTATTTTCGGCAACGCAGGGACTTTTCATTCTTTTTCATCGATCCAAAACGCCGCGGATTTTCAAATAAAACGTTCTTATTGTACTATTGTATCTTAGAAAACATGGGTGTTTTTGATATTATTGCAATGTCGTTGGTTACGACCATTCCAATCCTTTATACATTCCCGATGATTCTGGCGCATTTTTTCAAGATTCAAGGCTATAAAATTTCGGATCAAACCGAATGTAACCAACTTATCAATAAGTTAAACATCCGACGTTCCGTATTTTATCAAAATGGAAAGCCATTCGGTGTATTTTATGGAAAATGGTATATCGGTTATATTTACTCG
>Ga0255211_1000519_pt1 | contig 13669 bp, 9 predicted proteins | sample Miss_Yuk_RepB_8d_FD_183036 | JGI IMG/M metagenome (GOLD analysis project Ga0255211, IMG submission 183036) | Freshwater microbial communities from Mississippi River, Louisiana, United States - Miss_Yuk_RepB_8d | ecosystem: Environmental > Aquatic > Freshwater > River | place: USA: Louisiana...
TTCCGTCTTCGCCTGCATTATCTTTTTTTGATTCTCCCGTTCCAAATATACCACTTAATAAACCGGGTTTCTCTTCGGCTCCTTCATTTTGTACTTTGTCTTTGGTGTCAGGAGCCGCCGGTGTCGTCGGTGTTCCAATTCCTAATGTTTCCTTAAGTTTATCAATTGCCCCCTTTTCTTCTGTAGGTTGTGGAACCGCTGTTGAAGAATTTTCAGCCGTTGCTTCTGCTTTTTTAGAGTTATCATCACCTTTCAAAAAATCAAACATGGCACCACCATTTTGCGATTTTTTCATTTGTTGCTGTTTCGCATATTGCTGTGTAATGCTAGATATACTTGACATGGATACGCTTCTAATATAATATGATATAATTTTGTATCATATTACTATTTTATCGAATTATACACTTGACTTCAAGGGTTTAAAACTTGATGCGCTTATGGAGCTCAAGAGCGACGAGACCACCAGCGATCTGAGCAAGGATGTAAGGAACAACATCGGACATCGGGATCTTTCCGGCAGCGGCCATCATAACAGTAACTGCGGAGTTGAAGTGACCCCCAGAGATGTGACCACCAAGCATAATAGCGATGGCCAACGCAGCACCGATCGCGATAGCGTTGCCAGTGGCGATGATGACATAAAGGAAGAAGACACTTCCGATGAATTCAACAAGATACTTGTTCAACATTTATAAAAGTTGCGTTATACAATAATTTAATAAAAAAACTTATTCCTAAATGAAATGAAACGGAACGGAACAGAACGGAACGGAACGGAACAGAACGGAACGGAACGGAATCATTCATTTAGGACTATTATCTATACAATAAATAATAGAATCAACATTCATAAAAAAGTTACAAAATGGCGCGTATCGAAAAAACATTTGAAAGTCTAAATGCGTCGAATTGGTATAACAAAGTCACGAAAAGTAACAACGCGGCGGCGCAACCATTTACCGGAACCGACCCGAATGTTCAACTTCAGATCGTCGATGGAGCAGGCGGTGTGTTTGGAAGTGTGACATATCCGGATTTTTTAATTAATCCTGAACTCAAATCATTTGAATTCAATACCGATATTTCTTGGTCACCAACCGCAGGTGGCGGCGGTGATTATTATGAACTGATATTCGGAAGCACAATGCAATTGAGAATATTGTTCCAATTTTATAATGGATATACGAATAATGGATTGTCAGGCGCTGGTGTGTATATCATAAATACAAGCGGTGTAGCTGTTCTAAAAAGCACTACCGCACCAGGACCAACAGGAACCGGCGCGAATACATGGTATCCGGTTCGAGTTCTTTATGACAAAAACGCTGCCAATACATGGACTGTTATGATAAACGGAACGACTGTCTTGACATATGCTGACCCGAATGTAAATACATGGCAGAATGTTGCTAATAACAAAGGTGTTACGATTTATAGTTATTCTGGTGGTAGTTTGCGGATGGTGTTATCGGTTCGTCGTCTCGGCCTTGTTTATAAAGCGATGATGCCAGTCCTCACGTTACAAACCGGAGCGATGCCGCAAAAGTTTTACCCATCTGCCGACGATTCGACCTTTTCTAGCAATCGTGTGGCATATATGCGCACACACTACCCGCGCATCACCGATACCGCCAACGCTGCTCAAATTACAAAACAAAAACTGATTTATAATCGCCATGACGCGTCGTCGCGGATGGAACGGCTTAAATTACAGGCGATTGGAAAGAGTTCGTTGCGTGTCAAAGAAACGGAAAATATACAATTTAAAGCGCCGAATGTAAATGATGTTCGTGAGGCACTTTCACGTGCCAGGGCCCAAGGCTATGTTGTTCCGCCTAAATTTCGCTAATCTTCCGCCGTTAAAAGCGTCGTTTATGATAAAACCACATACACCGCGGTGTTATCATAATTGTAATTGTATTCGTAGTCGTAGTCGTAATCGTAATACTGGGATTAACGGCGGATCGCGCGGATTGCCGACTGAGCAGCATTATTTGCCCCACCAAAACCTGCATCGTTATAGTTGCGGTTCATCGCCATTTGCTTGCGAAAACGGGTGTAATCCGAACCGTCATAAACGAATTTGGTATTACAAGTGGCGGAAGGAATACCGGTGTCATCGGCCTGAACATGAACACCGCCAGCTAAACCGCGCCAACCAGAAGTGATACTTTGCCTCGCGGATGTAACCTGATTCGAACCACCAGAAGTATAGTATTGACGAGAAAGATAGTCGCCCGCATTATTTACGACACGAAAAGGAGTCGCGGCAGGAGCACGACCACCCAACTTTTCACTCGCGGCTGCGCCGTTCCACGCCTTACGAAGAGTAAAACGCATCGTCTCTAATTCGGAACTTCCTTTGAGCGTTCCATTTGAAACCGGATGAGGAGAAATACCTTTTACACCACCTCCTAAAGAAAAATTCATTTGGTTTGTTGTTTGTATTATATATCGATATAATATTATGGATATATTACTCTATTTCATCAACAATTGTTTTACACAGTTGATTGTATAAACTGCCGACGTATGAAACCTTATAGATAATTAAAGACTTTTCTCTCAATGTATATAAGATATGCGAGTTAAACTTTGCGAAAAATATAAAATAGAGCGAGAAGAAATATGTAAGAAAATTATTGATATTTTGAAATTAGATGTGAATAACTCTTTTTTGTTATATGACTTAGATGATGACAAAGATAAACAATCAGCTATACTGAATATGAAAGAGGACATTCAAAAGTGTTTCGCATGTTCTACGATATCTTCTTTCAAACCAAATTTTGAATGTAAACGACCATATTTGAATATTGTTAAAAGTATTTTGAGACAACAAAAATATTTATTCAATGGCACATCAGTTGTTATAAAATTGGAAAACGGTGATTATAAAACAACAAAAAAATATCATATATTTAGGAATAATTCGTTAATTTAGTCAAAATATTCAAATTATAATCTTTAGTAATATTATAATATGGAAATCACCGAACGCCTATCACTTACCCCAATTCGTTGGCTTTCGCAATTGTCTTACTCTGAGTTTGTAGAGCTATGTTTGAATAAGGATAAAAAACATACGAAAGAAGAGTGTAAAACAAAATATTCCATTCTACAAAATTTTTGTCAAACTAATTTGAAAACTGACGGTATTACCAAGCGGATTTATTCTTATTCAACAGGAGTATCCGGTCGCTTATTTTCAGGTGGGTCATTACAAGGCTTGCCTTCTACTATTAGGGGATTGTTTATGCGCGATGGCGTAGGAACTGATATTGATATGTGTAATGCGCATCCAGTTATTCTTCGTTATATTTGTAAATTACACAATATACCATGTCCTCATTTGGAATATTATATTAGTCATCGTGAAGAATGTGTTATGAAGTTTGAATCAAGAGAACTTGGTAAAATATCGTATTTAACCGCCTTGAATAAAGACTCTGTAAATCAGACCAAAGGCTTACCGGCAGAATTTAAAAAATACGATGTAGAAATTAAGAAAATTCAAAAACAATTAGTAAAGATAAAAGAATACGCTGAATTAGTTGATTCAGTTCCTGAAAACAAACCCTATAATAAATTAGGTTCAGCAGTTAATCGGATTATGTGCTATTATGAAAACATTATTTTACAACACGCGATTCACGTTATAAATAAAAAGGGTATTGAAATTGCGGTATTAATGTTTGACGGTTTGATGGTTTATGGGAATTATTATAAAGACGAGGAGCTATTAGAAGACATAACACGCTATGTAGAAAAGAAAATGAATGGTCTGGATATGAAATGGACTTATAAAGAACATAATAACGAATTAAAAATACCGGATAATTTTGTAGTTAAACCAGCCGTTAAGAGTAATAAGAATGAAACTAGTTTTGAATATGTCGCAAACGAATTTGAAAAAACTCATTTGAAAATCATTAATAAATCATTGTTTGTTAAACACGATAATAACAATATTATATTTTTGACACAGCCTCAACTAAAAATGTCTTACTCGCATTTATCATACGATGTGCCTGTTTATAACGACAAAGGCATTTTTACAGGACGGAATACTTTACCATTTATAAATAAATGGATTGGTCATACACATAATATTAGACGAAAAGATGATGTGGATATTTATCCAAATATCGTTGATTGCCCTGACAATATTTTTAATTTATGGCGCCCCTTCGCGATGGAATTATTAACGGAACCATACACACATAAACAATCAGAACTGAACTTTATATTAAACCATATTAAGATTCTATGTAATAACGATGAAAATGTCTACGATTATTTTATTAAATGGATAGCTCAGATGATTCAATATCCACACATAAAAACCATTATGCCCACGTTTATAAGCGGGGAAGGAGCCGGTAAAGGAACTTTATTTAAATTATTTGAAAAAATGTTAGGGTCTGAAAAAGTGTTTGAAACGACTAATCCAAGTCGTGATGTTTGGGGGGATTTTAATGGAATGATGTGTAATTGTTTTCTGGTAAATCTAAATGAATTATCAAAAAAGGATACAATAGAAGCCGAGGGTAAAATAAAGGGCTTAATCACTGATAATACACTCGCCATAAACCAAAAGGGCATTCCACAATACAAAATAAAATCATATCATCGGTTTATTACGACCACTAATAAAGAAGAACCAGTTAACACGACCAACGGCGATCGACGTAATTTAATTATTAGGTCAAGTGATGAGAAAAAAGGGAATTATATATACTTTGAAACGATGCACAAATTTTTAGAAGATATTAATGTTATTCGAACATGCTATGATTATTTTAAGGGGGTTGAAGGAATGGATAAGTTCAAAGATATTCCTATACCTCTAACTGAGTATCAAACAAACTTAAAAGAACTCTCGAAATCTCCGATAGAACAATGGTTGGAAAGTTTTACTAGAGAACATCAAGATGTTGAAATAGTTGAGTTATATGTAACAGAAATGTATGAATTATTTAAAATTTGGTGCGGTGATAATGGTATTAAATATGAAATTAATGTATTCAAATTTGGGGTTAGATTGATGAATCTGAAAATACATGGTATCTATAAGGGTAAACATACTAAAAAGGGTGAAACTAAAATATTTAACATCACCGAGTTAAACAAAACATTAAAGATCGGTTGTTTAATAGACCTATAACCTTGTGTATGTATTTAATTATTTTTTAATATGTGAATTTATAAATGGGAGGTGAGAGGTGAGAGGTGAGAGGTGAGAGGTTGTTTTTGGTTGAATTGAAATTTCCAAAAAAAAAGCATAAAGCATAGAATTTTTGATACTTTATGCTTTTGTTTTGTAAAATATAAGATAGACCGAAAACAACCTCTCACCCCTCACCCCTCACCCCTCAACCCCCATAAAATTAGGTTAAAAAATAATTAATAAATAACGTTACGACGATTGTCCTAGGAATTGGAGCGGAGGTGCGGAGTCGAGCAACGCGAGACGCAGCGTGGAGCGACGATGGCTACGTCATAATCCTCGGCGCCACATTCATCGTCGCCAGTTCTTGAAACAGTAACTTACACGCATAAGGAATCTGAACCAACGCAAAGTCTGACCGATTGTCGCATGTCTTACAAAAGTGGATACTTCGTTCAGTATTATATGACGCGATAATCCCGCATTTCCGGCATACATGAACCTCGTATTTGTCGGAACAGTCATACATACGTCCCTTGGTAAATCGCGACGCACCATGCCCAACCATCGCATCACGCTCCATCTCGCCAAAACGTAAGCCACCATCACGACTACGTCCTTCCGCAGGCTGGTGCGTGAAATTCACCATCGGTCCAATCGAGCGACTATGTTGCTTGTCATTCACCATATGTTTCAGTCGTTGGTAAAATACCGGTCCGATGAAGATATCCGATTTAATTTGTTCGCCAGTAAGTCCGTTGTAAAGAAGTTCGTTGCCGTTCATTTCGAATCCCACCTTCAAAAGCTCTTTGCTTATATCTTTGATATCATACTCGCCAAACGATGTGCCGTCGCCAAATAACCCTAAATTCACGAGAACTTTACCGAGAAGGGTCTCCTTTAGCTGCCCGATCGTCATACGAGACGGAATCGCATGTGGATTGATAATGATATCTGGGCGGATCCCGTCTTTGGTGAATGGCATATCTCGCTCAGGAATGATATTCCCGATCGTTCCTTTCTGTCCCATTCTACTAGACACCTTATCGCCAATCACCGGTTTGCGAAATGCGCGAACGCGAACCTTACAGAAGCAATATCCTTCACCGTTGCTGTCGATATAACTTTTATCCACATAACATTCCTCTGATGTGTGATACACGCGGCTGATGTCCTCATATTTCACGAGTTTGGTTGGATCGTTTCGGTTGTCTTTGATCGGAATCACCTTGCCCATAATAATATCGCGGTTTTCGATGAAGGTATTCGCGGGCATCACGCCGCGTTGATTCAGTTTGTCATAATTCCCGAACTTCATGCCCTTCGTCTTGGAAGCATCGGGGTGGCATCGGATCTCTTCATCACCGTTGATCTTCTTGTCCTCATCTTTCTCAGTATGGTAGATGGTCGCAGAGAACATTCCGCGGTCAATCGCGCCCTGATTTACGAGGACCGAATCTTCCTGGTTGTAGCCAGTATATGACATGATTGCGACGATAAGGGGTGCGCCAGAGGGGATTTCCGCAAGTTGGATCATTTGCATGAGGCGGGTATCTACGAGGGGACGGTGCGGGTAAGTAAGAACATACGCGGTCTTGTCCATGCGGCGCTGGTAGTTGGTCACGTAGATGCCGATGGCTTGCTTACCCATGGCGCAGTTCGAACTCGCAAAACCATCACCAGCAATAAACGAATGATTTTCACTTTCAACTTCGATATCAGAGACAAGACGATTGCTTACTGGGACGATGCTATGGATGCGAGCAAACGTCACATCCCAATTGTAAAATGTGAGGTCAAAGACACCCATCCGCAATTCGCGGTCTTGAATCAACTCCTTCACAGTTTTCCATCCAGCGTTGGTTGAGAACTTGTGGTCTTCCGTTGCGATGATTTCGCGTCCAGATATGGTGGTAATCTTATAGACAGGTTGTGTGTTTTCTTGGATGAAATGATTCACGACACGGGTCTTGCTGACTTCAAATGTAGTCGGATGATACGTCATTACTTCATCACCTACTTTGACATCCTTGATTGGAACACGACGTCCGTCGCTCATTTGGACCGTCTCGTTAATATCCAAGCACTGATACGTATTCCTAGGTGCCTGATTATGCTCCGGAAACGGAATACATGACGCCAAAATCCCGAAAATCGTGCTCGGATGAATCTCGCAGTGTGAATACTTATACATATACGGGTTCGTGGTATCCGTTTCATTCCGATATAAATGATGCGGACGCATCGCAATCATACTAAACGCCTGTTCATCCGGGTCGATATATTCGATAACACCATGTGCGTTGGCCTCGGCACCATCGCCGCTGTGCTCGCATCCGCATCCGCTCGCAATATGCGTTAGTAGGTCATCCCAACCTATCTCATGCGCCGCAACCCTCTGTATCATATCACGCGTAATATAGAGATCATTTGTTTCAGGATTCACCAACAACAACGGCCGCATCATCCGACCCGCGTCATTACATATCCGAATTTCGGCATTCGGATAATCAAATACAACCGATGTATAAATATTGATAATTCCACGCCATTTCATAAGCTTGAACTCTTTGTAGAGTCTCATCGGATCGCGCGTAATACCTACCCATATTCCGTTTACAAATACTTTCACCTGACGAAAGGTTTGCCGTGGAGTCAACGTTTCCACGCGCTCGATATAGTCGTCGATATACGCATGAAGCGATGCCGGATTACTGTGAATCGTCACATGACTAAGATAACTGATGTTTTTCACGACACCGATACTTCCACCTTCCGGTGTCTCAGCCGGGCAAAGAAACCCCCATGACGTATTATGTAGCTTACGCGGGGGGACGAGTTTTCCGCTTTTGTCGATAGGTGTATTCAACCGACGAAGATGACTCAGACTTGATGAATATGTAAGACGGTTCAATACCTGCGCAACACCAACCTTAGCGCTCGTCATACTCTTGATTCCGAAATCACCCGTGGATAATGCGCGTTTCAGTCCATTCTCGATTGTCGTCGATTTAATGATTTTATACATATTGGTGTCGTTGATAATACCCAAGTAATCTTCGGTTGACCGCCATGACCCGGTATTGATTTCACGGACGACTTGTTTTGACATATCTTTGACAAGCTTGTTGAAATAATTTCGAAATAGATTGTTCAAAAGTGATCCAGTAAGATCCACACGCTTATTCAAGTAAGAATCGCGGTCGTCCTGTTTGCTGATTTCAAAGAATGCGCACAATAGTTTATGCGCCATATATCCGAGGAAGAAGATTCGTTGCTTGTCGGTATTGCAGTGGGGAAAGAGGTCGTTATGGAGAACTTCCTGTGCGAATTCACGTTTCTTCATCGCACCAGTTTCCTTATCCATATTGATCGGTGTAAAGATAACCTGCGATGTAAAGTATCGTATCGCGTCTTCTTGTGTCATAATACCATTTGCGTCGATGATCGACGCCTGAAGTGCCTCCAATAATTTCGCGCTAATCGCAGATGTGCCTTTCTCTGTGCCATCTTGATCTGTTGGGTTTTCAACAATATTATACACGATGTATTCGCAGATCTCGCGATCAGATAATACACCTAGTGCGCGAAACACGATGAACAAAGATATAGGTTGTTTCATTCTGGGTATTTGAATGACGAGCGGATGTCCAAATCCGTTTTGTTTTGCGACAACCATCATATTGATTTGTTTCGGTGAAATACATTTCGAGTCCGGAATCGATTTTATCTCGGCAATATATCGCCATTTGTTATTGTTTTTCGCGACGTTATAACAGAGTACCTTATTTTCAGCCGCGCGCTCTTGACCAAGGACCGTTTTTTCGCTTCCGTTGATAATGAAGTAGCCGCCAGCGTCATATGGGCATTCTCCCGTAACGTTATGATCAAGGTGACCGTGCTGTGTGAGGACACATATACATGATTTCAACATGATCGGCATCTTCCCGATCTGAATTTTTGGAAACACTTTGTGATGGATCGCGATGGGCTCGCCGCTGCCGCCGCTGTTCTCCGTCGTCGTTGTGTTTGAACCGCGAACGATATATTTTACATTCATATCAACCGTCATCATCGACGCATATGTGAAATTACGTAAGCGCGCCTCTTGAGGAAAGAGTATTTTAGTCGCACCAGTATTTTCGTGAATTTGCGGACGTGACATATACAAATTTGTAAAATTCACTTCTACTTCCAGACGGTATTTTCGAGTTGTTTTATCGTAGTCTTGATCGGAAGCAATTTTCACCGGATTGAACATATCCACCGTTCGTTTCAATTGAACATTAATCATATCGTTATACGACTCGATTTGATGGCGAACGAGTTGTTCCAGATGTTTGCCTTCAAAATAGGAACCAATAATCGTCCATGGTTCCTCGATATAATTTCCTATTCTACTTCTTATTTTTTCTTGGAGAAAGATATCGTCTTGTTGTTTGCGTGTTTCTTCTGAAAATTGTGTATCTTTCGCATATCTCGGATTCAACTCTTCATATTTTTGCTGTATTTGCTGATGCTCGACGTCGACGGCGGCGTCGTCGTCATTATTGTTATTGACCGTAATTATTTCCTTTTCTGGTTCGACAGTCTGTTTCGGCTTACGAATAAGTTTTGGCATTTGTAATAACAATAATGTGTTGAATTTACCCTCCTTGTTATATATGAGGGTAAGCTATATTCTATTTTCAATTTATTTTTATGTTGTTTTCAAATGATATTTCTATTTGTGAATACATAAATCGATATAAACCGTTCTGTGATTATTATATTACACTAACGGGAGACTGATAAAACGTCTCGACTGCTTGTATCTTACGATATATTATCATGAATACTACGAACACACCATCTAACAATAACAATAACAATAACAATAACAATAACAATAACAATAACAATAACAATAACAATAACAATAACAATAAACCACGAAGAAAGCGCCGTTGGTATCATTCATCTCGACAAAACCAATCGGATCCTTCTTCTGTAATAAACAATTCAGTCTCTCATAAAAAGGCAAATCAATCGAGAACGCAATCACCCCCTAAGAATGTTGACATGCGTCAAGAATTATTGAAGCAGTATGAAAAGGACCGAGCAGAAAATAGTAAGCAGGTGAATAAAATGGAACAACAATTACATGAATATTTTCATAAAACAAACACCCCCTATTCATATATTGATGATAAAGGTATTTTCAACTTTACTCCTGTGCCTGCCTCTGCGCCTGCCTCTGCGCCTGCCTCTGCCTCTGTGCCTGCCTCTGTGCCTGCCTCTGCCTCTGCGCCAGTGCCTGCGCCATTGCTTGAAACAAAAAAAACGACACAAGGTCCTCAGCACCAGCAGCAGGGAACAACGCAAATTAATCCATTCATGAATATGACATTTAATCCATTTGTTCCATCCAATTCATTATTTTCAACACCATTTCCTACATTATGGACGTCTATATTTCCTATTAAAATGGTAGAAACAAAAACTGACGGAGGAGTAGGAGGATCGCATTCATATTCATCTACAGGGTTTAACTCAAATGACACGGGCACCACTCATTCACAACCTGAACATATTGAATCCATAAACATATGTGAAAAAATCGACCATATCGACGACTTGATTGCGCTTTGTGATAAGTATCCTTTGGCAGAAGACAAGAAATATAATATTAATATGTCAGCAATACACGCAATTCGCGAACCGTTGACTGATTTGTCAAGTATGGTTGGAATGGAAACAATCAAACGAACGATCGTTGATCAAATCCTTTATTATTTACAGGATCTTCATATCCCAGAAACGAAAAAGAAGCCGATCGAAGAAAAAATAGAAAACAAACCGAATTCTACGATATTTAATCCTTTCGCACCGTCATTTCCGGGACCTTCGTCCAATTTTTCGAATACGGCGACAGATGCTGCGTCTGTATCATCGGTTCCGTTTACTTCCAACGCGTTTCCGTTTAATACAAAAAAAACTTCATGGTCGAATACGTGTTGTAACGGAGCCAATACTGACGACTTCGCATTACCTACCAAGGGCGATTTCATGCACACAGTAATCTATGGCCCGCCCGGTTCTGGAAAAACAGAAGTCGCAAAAATCATCGGCCGTATTTTCAGTAATCTCGGAATCTTAAAGAAGAAAATATTCAAAAAAGTAAGTCGTAATGATCTAGTTGCTGGATATTTAGGGCAAACAGCGATCAAAACGAAAGACATGATTAAGGCGTCGCTCGGTGGCGTATTGTTTATCGATGAAGCTTACTCACTTGGTAATTCCGAAAAACGCGACAGTTTTGCGAAAGAATGCGTAGATACGTTGTGTGAGGCGTTGAGTGAACACAAGCATAACTGGATGGTGATTATTGCCGGATATGAAAAAGAACTCAACGACTGTTTTTTCAGTCTAAATGAAGGATTGAACTCACGGTTTACATGGCGGTTCAAGTTAGACGCGTATAAACCGTGCGAATTAAAGTCGATTTACGCGAAACAAGTGCGTGATTATGGGTGGAGTCTTGCGATGAAAGCCGCGCAAAAAGAGGCCGAGGCCGAGGCCGATGCCGATGCCGATGCCGACGTGATACCCGAATCATGGTTTGCTTCAAAGATGGAGTATTTTACTACATACGGTCGTGACATGGAAACATTATTTACAAAAACAAAGATCGCACATAGTCGTCGTGTATTTTGTCTGCCAACGTCGGAGAAAAAAATAGTAACATTCGCAGATTTAGAGAATGGTTTCAAATTATTTATTGAAAACCCGGAAGTAAGCGAAAGAAAAGAAAAAGGTGGCGGAGGGCCTTATATGAAGACGTTATATTTATAAATATATACTCGTAGTATCTTATAAGTTATATTATATAAGACATATAATTGTCGTACATAATTGCCGTATTGTAATCAAAGTAAAACGTATGAGTGAAAAAAAAAGTATTACGATTGATTCGAATTCATTATTAGGCGGTGGAGTTGGAAGTTCATCCAAAAGAAAATCGAGTAAGAGATCTAATCACGGCAGTGGTGAACGTAAAATAAGACCGAGTTCGATTGTTCAGCCCAGCACACTTAAAAAAACATTACTTGAACGGATTAAACAACATCAGCGAACACGCGAACGATCTAGAGAAGAAACGGATAGGTCAGATACCACCACCAAGCAAGAACCGCCCTTCGCGGAAGTCGGAGGAGGAAATACCACTATAAAAAATGATAACTTTTCGCAATCGATCGACTTTCTTCGTAAACTAGCATTAAAACGACGACAACAAACACAAAAACGATCGTTGAGTGCCGCGAATAATAATATACAAACACCTGAATCTCAGATGTTGAATAAAGTTGCCGAAACATTACATAATGGTGAAATTTTAACAAATACTGGTTTACTTGGATTACCGGTGGTTCCGATGTTGGTTCCTGACCAACAAACAAATATGAATTCTATCACTTCTTCGGTATCCGCGCCTAGTATTTCGTTGGGGCCGATGCCGATGCCGATGCCGATGCCGACCATGTCTGAAACGCCGGCACCGTTGATATTACCTGAAACTCCTCCTAAAATAACAGATTTAGCCAATATGTATAATAATACGGTTGCTGCGGCAACACCTGAAACAAAGACAGATAATATAGAAAGTAGCGTTACCGAGATATCAAAAGAACCGGCACTACATATCCCTCAAAATCCAGAAGATTATCTTCCTTCTATTTTTATTAAAGAAGAACCGCCTCATGGATGTTTAAAAAATGGGAAAAAACCGACATTTCGAGAATGGGCGAGTAAGATACTAGGGGGGGGTCCGCCGGGGGTTACGCCGGGGGTTCCGCCCCCCCACGACGGTAGTGCGAGTGGCGGTGCGAGTGGCGGTGCGAGTGACGGCGGAATTCATTCAACATCTAGCACTGATACGAATACACATAATAAGAGTGTCCAGTCGATAAGTGGTAGCACCGGTGATATTGACCCTTCACAAATCGCAGGTATGCGCGTGAAAATTCGTAAGACACATAAAAAACGTTACCGTATCGGTAAACATGATGATGTTGTCGGTGTGTTATTAAAAAATAAACAGACACAACGGCATATTCAAAGTCAACATTTAACACTAAGACAGAAGTCGATTGGTGAAATTCGAAAATATTTATACGATCATCACCTTTTAAAGATTGGTTCTAATGCGCCACCTGACGTTCTTCGCCGTATGTATGAAGACGCAATATTAACTGGTGATGTAAAAAACACAAACGACGGTGTTATGTTACACAATTTTATGTCAGGTGGTAGTGAATAACACGCCACGCTGCCTCTCGCGATTCCGCCACGCTGCCGCTCGCGATTCCGCCACGCTACCGCTCGCGATTCCATTCCATTTCATTCCATTAGCAATGTGTACATATATACACCATATTATCCGGAGTCGAGTGTGTATCTGTATTTCGACTTCCCGGAAATAATATATCTTCTAGTGTGCGTCCATGAATATGAAAC
>Ga0255211_1000520_pt1 | contig 13655 bp, 7 predicted proteins | sample Miss_Yuk_RepB_8d_FD_183036 | JGI IMG/M metagenome (GOLD analysis project Ga0255211, IMG submission 183036) | Freshwater microbial communities from Mississippi River, Louisiana, United States - Miss_Yuk_RepB_8d | ecosystem: Environmental > Aquatic > Freshwater > River | place: USA: Louisiana...
TGCGAAAGCATCATTTGAAGAAACGCCGGAGATGTTCTTGAAAGCAGCACGTCATGCTGAATTGGACCCGATGCGCGGTATTTCAGCGAATGTAATGTGCGGTCAAGAAGGATACTATGGGACAAGCGCATTTCAGGTCCTCGTGAATATCGACGAGATGATGAAACAGGAAGCGGTAGAATATCGTCATACAGACACGAATGAAGAGATCGACGAAGCGTTCAAGGCGAATTCATCAGTTGGCTTAGATACAGATAAGTGCGGTATTCCGAAATTGGCGATTCAGTCGTGTGTGGATAATGTCAAGAAGGTGCGGCTTGGTAAGGTGGATGATGATTATGATATTGGATTTTAATATGGAGTAAATGGCGGCGGAGTCGTCATAATAATACCGATAACAATAACAATAATAATAATAACAATAATAATAACAATAATAATAACAATAATAATAACAATAATAATAACAATAATAATAACAATAATATTATTATTATTTTTTACGTCGTTGTGTGAATTTACGCCTATGACCGATACTATACCGTCTGCGACCAGCACTACGGCGGTAATGACGATGGCGGTTGTGGATGTGTCGCTTAGTGCTACTACCGCCAGCAGCTGGTGCATTCACTATGAGATTTGTGACATTACTGGATGGATTATTTAATTTCTTCATGATATTTCTGGTTGGTCCGTTATTCATATCTTTCAGTGCGGATATACATCGAAATGGCGGGTTGATCGGATCATTAAATGGATCAAAGTCATAATCGATTTTATACCCACCAGGACATGTGGGGTCACCGCCTTCGGGATTTTTGATCGGGTATGGATTACCTTTTTCATCAAGTCCTTCTCCATTATCCTTTTTAGGTTTATTTTCTCTCTCTTTTTTACGTATTGTCGTGCTTACCGTCTTAGCACTGATACCTTTTTTCGGGATTTTATTGTTTTTACTGGTTTGATTATTGTCATTACGAACTGACATCGGCGCCGTCGCTTTGACCATATTTACTGTATTATAACTCTGTTATTATAACTCTGTTATAATATAGTAATACTAAATATTCAAAGAACATTCAAAGGAATGTTTGAACCGTTATAATGTATCAAATCAGATTCACATTTCGCCTTTGGTATGGTTTATAAATGTGTCTTCACAACAATACCTATAATGATTCATCTTTGTATATTTAATTAGTTAATTCGCAACAGGAGGGGCCTGGCCTCATCCACCGGTTTGGAGATGGCGGCGGCCGCGGCGAGTGCGACGGGCAACATTAGAAGCAGATTTGCGGCGGCGTGGCGTTATCGATGACTTACGGGGGCGACGGCGACTGGCACCGGATTGACTTTGACGGGACTTCGACATTATATATAATATTAGTATTTTAATTTTAATGTATAAAACAACAGTAAAAATGCTCTTTACGGGGCTCGAACCCGTGACCCCGGGCTCATAAGACCCGTGCTCTAACCAAACTGAGCTAAAAGAGCGTAATAAGTGTGAATACGACAGCAGACCCACCCACATAACCAACGTAAAATGTGTTTAAGTTATTTCAACCGAATTTTATATTGGTTTTATTCATCCAGCAACATCAACGCCATCGCCGCGTAATTGTGTAAATCAATAAGCGTATCTCGTATGCCTTCGTCCGCGACTAAATTCACGCCGTTTTTTGTGATCGACATCGAACGCTGTATTTTGTCTTCAATCCGCATGAGAACTCCAATCACGCCATATTTGGCAAACGCATCGCCGTAATCCGCATTTTTCCGCGTAAAAAGCTCTAATCCTTTCGCTTGAACCTCCTTCATTTGTTCGATACGGCGACTTTGTAATGGCGTATCCATTTTATCATGTATAATAAATAATGTAAACAACATGTGTTTATATAATTTTAAAGATACCGACAACCCGTTTCGATCGAGTGACCTCGGAGTTATGAGCCCCGCGCGCTGCCCCTGCGCCATATCGGTAAAACAAATGTACAACAATAGGTATTGCTACGTTTATATCGTCCAGCTTGACAATTACCACCTGTAGGTATCGATCCCACACCGTTCTTTTAATGATAAAGAAGATAACCATCCGACTTTCGTACCGACGATGATGAGTCGCGAGTAAAGTAGATGTCAGACGATAAAACGTCCGCCGTGGAAGTGGTTTAAATTAGATTGTTGCTGCGTTTATAGCGTCCAGCTTGACAATACCGATGATATGTTTCGATCATATGTCCTCGGAGTTATGAGCCCCGCGCGCTCCCTCTGCGCCACATCGGTAACATGTGAATATGTATCTTAGAATAAAATGACGATGCTGCGTTTATAGCGTCCAGCTTGACAATACCGGCGGTAGGTTTCGATCCTACGACCTTCCGCTTATAAGGCGATAATCATTCGTAGAACGGACCACTTCATTACAGATTTAGCCGAATCCAACGACGTTTTCGATCACATAGTGATGTTCATTCGTAAATAGAGCCAATCCTTACAGAAGTAGTAAAAAAGTAACAAACGACGTTTTAGACGCTCTGCCGCTGAGCTACACCGGTATAAAGTTACAACCAATATTTTCAGATTTCTACAATTCACAAATCAACATAAATTAAGCAGATAATCGTCACAAAGCGGACCTTATATCATGATAACCAACATTACTGGTGGTGTATCATTTTGATACTGAGTCGAAAATGTTGTGACGAAAATTGATTTGTGAAAAAAATAGAATTCTGTAAACCACAACAAAACTCCTTATCTCTAAGGAGGAGAACACTCATTCTCATACTATACAAAGAAAATATCTTTAAGTTCTTTTTTTTGGTGAAAAAACGCACCGATATCCGCCCCTCGTTGCCTCCCGATTTTCCTAAATACTATTCGATGATATCTTCGATTTGTTTAGCTGTTTTACATATCCGAAATCGATGATACCACCGTTTTGATACAATCGGTAATACTTCTAATTGAACAAGTTTAAAACTTGTATCTAATAATCCTAATGCCATTTGTTCTTCTTGCCCCTTTAATGTAAGAGAAAATACTGATTTGAGGACGAAATGAAGAAGAAGCATAACATGTTCGCGTGATACATAAAATCGATAGACCTTACCTTGATTGATGTCATTAAATGATTTGATAATATAATACACCAGTTGGTTGAATTGTGGTGCGTCATTCACATCAATTATGCCATCTGATAAAATTTTATTGAACCCGGTTTCAAGTATAAAGTTGAGTTGATCTCGTATGCCATCTTCACATATATATTTCTTAATGGATTCAAGATCAAATTGAGAGAAACGATCTTTAAATTCATCAAAAATACGCTCGATCTGATTGATTGCTAATGTTGAATCCCGCAGCATCGCATGAAGACGTGCTTTTTGAAGAAACGGTATCGCAAAAATTAAGTTGAATGTAATATCTTTTGCGAATTGAAACAAAGACAGTTTTGTTTTTTTTATCTCTGTGTCATCGTCATCATAATCAATCGCACTATCTTTGTCTTCTTCTTCGATGATTACCTTTTTGTTTAATGTATGTTTAGATATGTGTTTTTGTGCGGTTTTCTTAGTGGTTCCAGATGCCGCGGTTGTTTCTGGTATTCCAGATTCTGATAATGGGACCTGTGCTAAGACCGCTGCACCATTTTGAGTTGTTGGTTCTGATTGAATTACACCATTCATAGATGCGCTGACTACACGAGGTTGTTGAACTTGTTGTCCGGTTTGTGGAACTTGTAATGACACATCGGACTGTTTTGTTCCGACTGATGGTGTTTTTTGTTTTTGTTTTGCGAGTTGATTCATAACATCCGTCATTGCTGTGTGATTGATTGACTTTATAAAATTCATGTTGTCGGCTGTTGTAAGTGCCGTTGGTATATTTAAATTCACGGGCACCTGAACCGGCACTTGAACCGGCACTGGCACTGGCACTGGCACATTATATTCAGGTATTTCAAATACATCGCTTACAACGAGTTGCTGTTGTGCTTGTTGTGCTTGTTGTGCTTGTTGTGCTTGTTGTGCTTTCTGTAACTGCTGTAACTGCTGTAATTGCTGTAACTGCTGTAACTGCTGTAATTGCTGTCCTTGTGAATTACGATTAACAATATCTGCTGTAACGTAGAATTGTGGATTCATTATTTCCTATATATCATCTATTTATTTTGTTTATTCATCATGGTAAATACTCGCTTTTTTTGTTTGATGTTCATCAATTTAAACTCGCGAATGTAGTCTTCGAGTGAAATACGCGTGTTATCATCGGTTCGTATGCTTTCTTGTAACTCCTGCGATACATAAGTCAACGGAATTTTCAACATCGACGTCATTTCGTCAAGTTTAATTTCGATTAATCCAAACCGAGATGGAACATCTTGAATAATCTGAAACGGCTGAATAAAGAAATAGCTTTCGGTCATCTCATCTCCAAATAGAACCATGTAATTTTTACCATTTTCACTTAATAATGTCTGGGAAATAAAGACCATCGGTATCCTAAAATATACAGCTAACAGCCAAACATCGATATTGGTAAGAAAGTAATTTTCACTTTGAATAATTTGTGCTAAGGTAGCCCGTCCTTCGTTGATGATGTCAGCATATTGTTTCATACCATAGCCGTTCAGTATCATCGTGAGTTTTTTGTCTAAACCATTACTCGCAAGTTTCGCATATTCTGTAACAAGTATGTCTTTTAATCCTGACACAGTCATATTTGCGAATTGGTCAACGTGCTGAAACCGACAATTATCACACATGAAATAGTTACACTGTCGGCACGCAAAATTTGATTGGTCAAACCCGATATTTGTTTGACATTTGACACACATTTCGGGTTCGGGTTCTTGGGACACCGCAGCTCCTGCTCCTGATGTAAAAGCCTTCATTAACGCAAATTCGCCAGTCTTGCGAATACACGTATGACCACTTGGACATTTCGAAGCAATTTGGGCAACTGTTCGCAGTATCGTTAGCATGATATCAAATGAACATTCATTCCGTTCGTTGGAAAATAGAATTTCAAAGGTGTTTATCTTCGGAAAAAATGTATTACGTAACTTAACTGTGATTTTACGCTTTGAAACTTCTTGACAGAAATCGAGAACATGGTTGATTTCGTTGATACGCAATATATCGGAAGAACCACTCGCATCATCTTCGATTGCTCCGAGTTCTTCATCTTCGGCTCCTGCTCCTGGTCTACGCTCATCTAAGTTACCCATTACCGACACTAATGGTTTCACTTTGGCCGCGCGCTTTACACCAGTTTCTAATTCAAAATATCGATCGACATAATCTTTATTGTATGTCGGATCATAATGCTGAACACCATGACTTCCAGCATTACTTGGCGCAACCGTATAAAAATTGGTCTGGTGTATATATGGGTTCGCATCCGCTGGCTCCATATTTTCAAAGTAGTCTTGTGTAATAAATGTTTCTAACAGTATAATTTCATTCTCTCGAAGGTTGTATTTTATATCTTGGAATGTCGGATACTTCATCGGTTCAAACATGAATAATCGAACGCGTTCGTAACGGATCATTTCATCCGCCAATTTTCCGAAGTAAGCGACTTCGTTATCAATATCTGGAAACATAAGGTTACGTTGAGGTAGTAAAAGCTTACACATTCCACCAAATTCTTTCAGACAGTAACTCTTTTTACCACATGTTTCATCGTCACTTGTAATACAACCAGATACTTCACCGACCATCTTTAATGTTTCTTTACTATAACGAATAAATGAAACATGTTTTGATACTAACTTTTTCATGAACGAGATTATTTGTGACAATTTATTTGTATAAATAACAAATGATGAACTAATTAGTTTCTCGATGGTATCTTTTATTGCCTTATTTTCGGGTCGGTTCAATACATTTCTCGCGGTGTTTCGAAACACATTATAAAAGTTTGTTTCAAGGCGTATATTGCGAACATATCTCTCGCGCGTCTTGTCCGCCATCTTATCTTTTGGTGTAGTTTCGATAACTTGATCCGCAATAAGATGATTACTTTCTGTGATGGTTGGTAAGTCATCGTTTTGGTTCATTTGAGGGTCATTTTCAACATTCACTTGAATAAATTGGTTTGTTTCGGTAATGACACCGACGATTAGCCCCTCTTCAACAACTTTTACTTTTGGAAGACAGTATATATCTTTTTTGGTAGTCTTCTTTACATGTCGTTGAACATCTTTTAAGAATTTAACTGTTTGTTCATAACTCATGGTCCATAATTCGTCATCATTCATTAGAATTGTTGGAATCAATTGACGGTCTAGTGATGCCGAAGATGCGACACCAGCACCGGTATCATGTTCCAGAGGTGCTGAAACTGCGGTAGGAATAACTCCTTTCAAATATGTTTTTTCATAGACTTTCTTTGTAACTTGTGACGGATCTAACTTTACCAGATTTGATATAATCTGTGATACTTGTAACCCGATCACTTTTCCATTATAGTTCATCACTTGTGCATGTATTGTAAATCCGGCTTCTCTCAATATTTTTGCTACAATCGACGCAGGTAAATTCATCTTATACTTAAATTCTCGTGGCTGACTTGCGTGTAGGCGACAATACGCAAAATATAAGTCACGAACTGTCTCTATAATATGCTTTATTTTCGGCATAAGTGTTTTACTTTTTAAAGAGAACCTACCTAGAACGCTGAATCTACCATTAGACTTGCTTTCAAATAAATAAATCGGTTCATAGTATGTATCGCGTTTCATAAGAATGATGGTCTTACGATTGATATCGAACACTTCACCGGAATATGCGTTTGTCGGACAGATAACTTGGACATTATTGGTAATATCGTCATCTGGGATATGAAGGAGTATGATGTTGTTTCCGTGCTTGAACAATCTCTCGTTGGGACGAGTTACAATATCCCATAGGTATGTATGATCAATAACTGAATCATCATCTTCAAGGTATGCTATGAAGTTTTCAAACGCGTTACAAATCCTTGCGAATGCTTCCTTTGGGAGTGTTCGAGAGATTTGAGATGTCGAATACTTGCGCTCTATGTCGGCTTCGCGCAGTTCTTTCTCCGGGTTATAAAATGAATCTACTAATGTTCCATTCTGTAAGGTTCTAAACATATCTACGTCCAGAGATTGAATAATGAGTGTTCGCATCTCTCGTATCGTCGGAATATATTCGCTATCTCTTCTCACCGCTTCACTTCGTGATGACGCTGCTGATGCCGATGCCGATGCCGTTGTCGATGCCGTTGCCGCGTTGCCTGACGATGAGGGACGCGGCGTCATCGCAACCGGTGTTTCATCATCTGATCCATATTCTGCTTCAACACGTGGGGTGAATGACGGTTGCGATAACGGAGTAGATGCGGCAACTGCTGATGCTTCTCCACCACCACCTCCTGCGGCAGCAAGCCGCTTTGATAAAATTGACGCATTTTTCTGTATTGTATCCGTTACTTTTTTAAGAATGTCGTTTTTTGTTGAATCTGGCGATATTGTAAGTGATTCCAACGCACTCAGTTGTGATTTACTTTCTGGTGGTGGTGCGATACTAGTAACGCTGCTGCTGAGAGGTGCTGCGACAGCACCAACTAATGTGGCTGTTGGTTTTTCGGCGTTTATACTTTCCTTGTAATAATACGCAATCGCGGATACGAATGATTGCCGTTCGTTTGTTTCAACACCGCGTCGTATAAGACATGGAGTGTCTTTTTTTATCGCAGCATTTTTAAGACTTATTTGACAGTTTCGATTATCTGTAAATAGGAACTTTTGAAGTTGTGTTGGTAAATAACCAAAGCGACCATTTTCAAGCGGAAACTTATCCGAACTCAGAATACGGTCATCTTTCATTTCGTTTATTTTTACGGGTTCTTGCTGAAATGATACCTGCGGCATTTGGGCGCGTGGAGTTTCAACGATTTCTGCTGGTGCGGCTTCTACGAGTTCTGACTCATTCGCCGCACTCGATACCGATATGTCCGGTTCAATACTTTTCACGGTATCTCCACTTGCGGATTTAGATTTAGATTTTGGCGCGCTTAGTTTTACAGTTTCAAACTGTTTTGCTTCACATTCTTGTCTTCTTGCCGTTTGCGCTGGTTTATCCCACTGCGCGAAACAACATGGAACGCATAACCCTTTTGGGTGAGCATCTTTCTTCAAAAAACCAGGATAATGTTGTTTATAATTGCCTTTTTCGTCCACGTGATATTTGTCATCTGTGAATTCAAAAATGGTCGCACCTGGTGGTATCTTTTTCGCCTTTTGAGGAATGACCGTTCCATATTTTCCAGACTTTACTTCTTCTTCGGTCAAACTTGTATTATGCTTCAAACTCCAGTATCTTGGACAGATATAATGATACGGTTTGCTTGACTCGGAACCATACGTAATACTGTGGGTGTATGAGCCTGGATGCTCGCGGTCGATGCGATCTTTCTCTTCGGTCGTTAATATCACTGGCTGGCGTCGTACATTCCATGGACAACTTCGTGAATATGCGTTGAATTTTCCGACATCTTCGTTTAAATGGATGACAGGATCACGTTCTTGTATTCGTTTCGAAAATGGGTTCGGATTTGCTAATTCCATTCCAGTTATATCAGAAAGATCTTCTTCTGGATCACCGATACCAACACCAGAGGATCCTTGGGCAGCGGCGTCTGATGGTGCGGATTTTGATGTTCGTGAAGCAGCAGCAGCTCCTCCTCCGCCTCCTTGTGCGCTACTTGGCGCACTATCGCCAGGATCATCGTCATCATCATCTTGTAACAAGTCGAATAAATCAACATCGTCTTCATGTTTAGCTGGTGCTTCAATTTCAAAACCAAAAATAGGTTCAGGTACTGCCGATGCGGATGCGGATGCGGATGCTGGTTTTTTGATTTCACGAACAATTTCTTCCATAAGATCGATCGGCTCTTCTTTCTCACTTGCAACGACATCACCAGCTGGTCGTGTTTGTGATTCTATCGCGAATCTCTCAACGGTGGTCGCCGGTGGTTGTGCTTCATCAGACGCCGCAACCGATGATGCCGACACCGCTTTGGCGCTTAATGGCGGGATTCGTGCTGCGGCAGTATTCGCACATAACTCTGATATTTTTTCATAAGGGATTTGTGTGGTGCTCGGATTCTGATAAATACGAATGATTGAATCAATATATGCGTGTAACGGTGTAAGGTATAATATATTGTTAATATTCGTAATTTCAATTGTAATGATGTTATTGAATGCCCCTTTTGTTATTTTCGTGAGAAAACCAGGATTATTTTTTATGCGTATAGCACCTCCGCGAAACCGAGCCATTTGTTGGGTTTGAAGCGAAGACAAAAATGCCGATAATTTACTTCTAGCCTCCGGTTCGGCCATCCCATAATTATCTCTCAATCCATCCAGAATATCTCGATCACTTTGGCGCTTGTTCATCATTTCGATAATATATGCGTCCTGACTTGACATATCGTTGTAATTACTTACTCGTTTGTAACGGAGAACAATACCTTTTTTTAAACTACCTTCCACTTCATTAAACGCACTTGAAATACATTTGATCATCTGCTTGATTTCGATATTCCGTGTGATTGGTAGTTGCGCAAAATGTTCCAAGTTAATCATTTCGATTTGTGGATGATACAGCCGAGAGAATAGATTCATTTGAAATCCGCCTTGCTCAACATGCTCTTTTATTACACGAAGTACCGGATTCACTGTGGCGATAATGATTTGTTCGATTTCGGTTGTTGTGAATGAATATTTCGCGAATAATTTTACATAGACGGACCCTTTCGGATAAAATTCACAGAGAACCGGTATTTGTAAGTGTGTTGCTTTATGGTCAGGTATATCTGGATTTGAATATATGTAGTTGATATAGATGCTTACACTCTTCTTACGTGATGTGGTTTTAATTAAACGAAAAATATCACTCTTTGGAAGATATGGTATTTTACGCCCACTTCGACTAATACCCGATATAAATAACTTGTAAATATTGTCGCGTTTTTTGCCTGGGTTATGTTTGATATATGGAATGGATTCCGAACAGTGGATGAGTTTAAAAATCGCATCAAGTGACTGGTTATATGGCGTTTCTGGATGGATCATGAATTCAACACCCCGAATCCCATTATCGATGTAATTATGTTCGCTCGTCCTTCTCTCGTAGATGTCATATAGAAGCTTAATATTTGCGGTTTGGCGCATGAATTTCTCGTTGATGATTCTCTTGTCGGCATCAAATAGTTTCGGTTTATGAAGCATGAGTGTATCATGCGAATGGATTGTCGCCAAGTCTGTCTCTCCGGATGCTTCTGCGGAACCTTTTTCGAGAGATGTTCGTGGTGTGTCATCTCGGAACGACGAAAGATAAGGATAATATAACGATACCATATACGCCTCGTGTATCGGTTTTCCGAATTCGAATGGTTTCTCTTTTCCGAGAGCGCTTTCTCGGAGTGCGGTTTCTTTTGCGTAGATAAGCGCATCTTCTGCCGAAACCAAGTAGATTGTGTTCTCAATAAATATTCCATAATCGATTAACACCATCTTATTTGTTGTATTTATAAGTTCGCTTGCGTGTATTTCTAAAAACGAGTCAGCATTTTCGGCGTCAAAGGGATTCGCCGGATAAGGATAGTCATACGTTTCGGTAATATTCAAACTTTGGCCTAATGTTACATTTACAATACGAGGAGTATCTTCCAATTTCAGATTTGCGATATTTGTATAGCTATATAGTTTTTCGACAGGAGCACCAAGTTCTGTTTCTTTTGAAAGATTGTCAATATTTAACAAATAGTTCTGAACTCGTATTGGCGTCATTTCCAATTTTCCGTTGGATGTAATCTGGTCATACGCAAGTTGCGTAGTAATATGTTTTGCCTGCTTACAAAAGAAATACAACTCCGCATAGGAGAGCGCAACCTTATCGCGTGTGAGATAGAGAAATTTCTTTTTAATGGTTTCGATGGAGTCGTCTGGATATATTCGCTCCGGAAGAAAGATCACCTTTACATGATTTTGATGAATGACTCTTAACTCATAATCACTAAATATTCTTTGAAAGTGCGGATTTTCTGGCTCTTGTAAAAAAACGTCGTTGATATCCACGATACCGCCTTCGTCTGTCATGAATTCCACGTTGCCATAAAATACGTAGATTACGTTATACTCGGGTGAGAGTTCGGATGCCGCCGTTGTCGATGCTGCTTCTCCCGCACTTGCGCCACTTTCAGACGACCTTTCTGTCGTATTCACTCGTGATGGTGGTGTAATATCAGGCGAACGTATATGATAAATTTTATAAATAGGAATATCTGATGCGACGTTTTCCATTCCAGATGTTACTATTATATGATAAGAAGATTATACTTTATTATAAAATTGTTCTATTTACGATATTTATGTTTATACCGGGTCCGCCGATTATGTCGTTCGTATTTAGTTTTTTTTGATAAACGACGTGAATATTTCTTTTTATGTGACGACGATTTATATTTGCGGTTAGTCGAACCACCTTTCGACAATTGATTGATTATTGATCTTATTGCCTCTTCTTTTGATTTATAGTGAGACGTTGTGTTTTCTGTACATACTGAAATTAAATGTTCAGGGTTAAATGTTGGTAATAATTGCTGGATTAAGCTTATAAAATGACGCAAAAATGGGTTGCTGCTACCCATCTCTTTTTTTGTTTCACCAGTTTGATCTTTCACTGTTTTTCTCATTTTAGGACATGCTATTTCATTTGAAGTAATAATATAAATACGTTCAGGTCCAATCATTTTGAAAAGTCTTTGTAATAATTGTAATCGTCCGGATCCTAATTCTTTTGGTTCTTCACCACAAAAGTCTGAAAATATATACTTTGCGTATTGTTCAACATCGGCATCTATTTTTATAGACGTCCTAATGAAATCAAAATTGAGACCTTTTACATAAGTAAGAGTTTGATCAAAATCAAAAAAATACATACATCTCTTATCACTGTGGGTTTCGCGATCAATTAATGCACGTATAACATCAACTGTTAAACCGGTTCCGACTGATGAATCAGCTTTTGAACTGGATAACCAATTTTTAAAATAACTATCCGGTAATCCAGCTAGTTTCGCATGTCTAAATCCTTGTGACGCTGTTACATTTATTTGTTGGGTGCCTGACTGGTTGTGTAAGACAAATCCAACAGGTATCTCACAATATACACTTTGAAGGTTTAGACCTGGGTTGGCATCCGCTAGTGCTTGAACCGGTCCAATATATTTCATGTCATCATCGAAAAATAGATGTGTATTTGGTTTTAGTTCATCCAGGTTAGATGAAAGAACCGAACCAGGAGGTATCGGTCCGTCACCAGCAGAATCAGCAGCAGCAGACATTTATATATAATAATATTAAAAAATTACGTTTATTCGTAACCCTAATAAATACATATATGGTATATTATTATACGCTTTTATTATGTCCAAATCACCCACCGTATTCAAAATGATTGCCGCCCTTTGTCGTGGCGGAGGTATTGGTTTTCAAGGAACGCTCCCTTGGCCTAAAATCGACCGAGATCTCCGGTTTTTTTCACATATGACGCGTTCCGATGTATTTCCATATAATAGCGCGGTGGTTATGGGACGGAAAACATGGGAAAGCATACCGGATGATCATCAACCTCTTCCGTTTCGCGATAATATTGTGATTTCAGCAATCCATGATTTTGAAAGTGAAGAACACAAACCAGGTGTGATATTCGTAAAAACATTATCGGATGTTCATAAATTCGCGATGAATTATGACGTCGTATGGTTTATTGGCGGTGCTTCGATCTATGAACAAGTTCTTACGCCATGCCCGACAAGTGGCAGTATGTTATTCCCGATTGACGATATTTTTATAACATTCGTCGATGAAACGTATGAACATGACGCAGCATTTCCTTTGACATATCAATACGATAGTATTGAAGAATGGATGTCGCTTCGAGAACGCGAAATACATCATCGCGCAATTTGGTGCTGGACGGACGAAAAAGGCATTCCTCCGTTTGTCTCTTTCTTTGCGGAAGGACCGCGAAGTAATCATGTTTATCGTATAAAAGAAGTGGACCGAGAGATTGTAACAAAAGTTACGCGACCAGTAGATATTCGTGCCATAGAAGAGAGACGAACACCGAATACGATATTTCTTCATGCGACGAGACTAATGGAGGTCTGAACGCGTTCCGCCGCGTACCACCGCGTTCCGCCGCGTACCACGGATCGGGGTAGATTCCAACGCGTCGGAATCGCATAGAGGTCGCATCAGACACGCACGCATCGGGTTCTCTTTGGCCCCGTGGCGCGCGGCGGAACGCGCTAGTTGTCAAAATGCGGATTATCATTAATCGTCATTCCACAATATTCCTTCGGCCGGAGTTTATAATCCTCCGGGTGATACACCTTGATTTTATGCGCTTCGTCGATGAGGAACCGAAAATTATTCCAAAACTCGTCTTTATGACCTACACTCTCCGTCATGATATGACTCAATTCATGTAGTGCGACGAATGTGAGTGTATTTTCATCGATGAGTTTATTTCCCTTTTTTGTGGTATTCACGCAAAACGCAAGCTTCTCACCCTTGTTCTCACTATATGCGGTGTATTCGC